>Ga0209578_10000330_pt1 | contig 67521 bp, 67 predicted proteins | sample tdAd472_FD_187127 | JGI IMG/M metagenome (GOLD analysis project Ga0209578, IMG submission 187127) | Marine sediment microbial communities from the Atlantic coast under amendment with organic carbon and nitrate - tdAd47.2 (SPAdes)... | ecosystem: Environmental > Aquatic > Marine > Coastal >...
CGGCATGGTCTTCCTGGCCGGACTGTGGCGCCATGCTGCCAGGGCGGCCCAGAGGGCGCCCGCCGGCTTTCGTTTCCTCACCACCCAGGATCGGCGAATTTTCGCCGCCCTTGCCCCTCGCCTGCTGGGAGAGGCCCTGCCAAGGGATGGGAGGGAAAGCCGCATTGCCGAGATCCTTGCCGCCGTCGACCAGCTGGCAGCGGCGATGCCGCCGGTTATGCAGGCCGATTTACGCCAGCTTTTCGACCTTCTCGGCTTCCCCCCGACGCGGATCGCCCTAGCCGGTGTCTGGAGCGGCTGGGAGACGGTTTCCGAGCAGGAGGTGGACGCTTTTCTCGACCGTTGGTCGACAAGCACGTTTACGCTTCTCCAGCTGGCTTACGCGGCCCTCCACGACCTTGTCATGGCCGCCTGGTACGACAGCCCCCACGCCTGGGCCCGGGTCGGCTATGACGGCCCTCCGGACATCCCGGATGCGGTTCGCAAGGCCGTGTAATGGCGGAACGCATTCACATCGATGCCGCAAGGCTTGAGAAGGACGAAAGCTTTGCCGCCGATGTCGCCATCGTCGGCAGCGGCGCCGGCGGCGCCGTGGCGGCCGAAATTCTGGCCCGGGCCGGCCTTCAGGTCGTCTTGATCGAAGCGGGCGGGTACCACACGGCGAAAGATTTCAACGGCCGCGAGGGAGAGGCCTTTCGGACGCTCTATTGGGACGCCGCCAGCCGCAAGACGAAGGACAAGGCGATTACCCTGTTGCAGGGGCGCACGGTCGGCGGCAGCACCGTCGTCAATTGGACGGCAAGCTTCCGCACGCCGCCCGAAACCCTTGCCCATTGGGCCGAAGCCTTTGCCGTAAAGGAAACGGATGCGGAACACATGGCGCCCTGGTTCGAGATGGTCGAGCGCCGCCTTTCCGTTGCCCCCTGGGACGTTCCGCCGAATGCAAACAACGCGGCCCTAGGCCGGGGTTGCGAACGCCTTGGATGGCACCATGGCGTCGTATCCAGAAACGTCCGCGATTGCTGGGACCTTGGCTATTGCGGGTATGGCTGCCCGACCAATGCCAAGCAGTCCATGCTTGTCACGACGATCCCGGCGGCGCTGGATCATGGCGCCATCCTCATCAGCCACGCCCGGGCCATGACGGTCGAAACCGAACGCGACCGCGTCACGCATGTTGAATGCCTTGCCCTCGATTCCGAAAGCCTACATCCGACCGGACGCAAGCTTCGCGTCCATGCCAACCATGTGATCGTTGCGGGGGGCGGCATCAACGGCCCGGGGCTGCTTTTACGGTCCCGCCTTCCGGACCCCCATCGCCGCCTTGGCAAACGCACCTTCCTCCATCCCGTCAACGCCCTGGCCGGCGAATTGCCGGAAAAAGTTCTGCCGTTTGAGGGCGCACCGCAATCCATCTATTCGGATGCGTTCCTTTGGCGGGACGGCGTGACCGGAAAGGCGGGATACAAGCTTGAAGTGCCGCCACTCTTTCCCGTCCAGGCGGCCATCGCCATCCCGCTGTTCGGCGACGTCCATGCAACGGGTATGGCAGCGCTTCCCCATACCCATGCCATCCTTGCCTTAATGCGGGATGGATTTCACCCGTCCTTTTCCGGCGGCCGCGTCCTGCTGCAAAGCGACGAAAGCCCCGTGCTGGATTACCAAACGAACGCGTTTCACTGGGAGGGCTTTCAGCATGCCTATCTTTCAATGGCGGAGCTTAGCTTTGCCGCCGGCGCAAAATCCGTTTTCCCGGTGCATCGGGAAGCACGACCCTATGAAAGCTGGCGGGAAGCGAAGCGCGCCATCAAGGAAGGCCTCTCCATGAAACCGCCTCGGGCGCTCGCCTTCTCTGCGCACATCATGGGCGGCTGTGCGATGTCGGAGGACGCCAGGCTGGGGGTGGTCGATTCCTTTGGCCGCCACCACCAGATAGAAGGGCTTTCCGTTTTTGACGGGTCCCTCTTTCCCACAAGCCTCGGCGTCAATCCGCAGATATCGATTTACGCGCTGGTCGCCAGGAACGCGGCACGGCTTGCCGAGGCCCTCGCCGGGCACCCGGTGGGGTTTGCCTAACCGATTGAAAGCATTTCCTTTTAATCGACGTGGATCACGCCTTTGGGGTAGAAGGCGCGAAAGGCGAAGGCGAAACTTATGTCGTGCACGGCGTCTTCCAGGCCATCGTCCGTTTTTCGCTGCACAACCACGTTGCCGATATCGCGCCCTTCGCGGATGCGCTCCGTATCAAGCGCCGAGTTCTGACCCGTTTCCCAGGTGAGCACCAGATCCCCGACGACGATCTTTCCACGATTTTGGAGAAGCCGCAGGCTCCATGCCTCGCCCCCCACCGAGACCACCCGTTCCAAAGGCGGCAGATTGGACGGCAGCTCGCCTTTATACAGAAACGGAAGCTGGCTGCTGTCGTAGCTGACATAGGGATTGTAGCCATAGGCACGCATGCTTGCCGAATTCGGGATAAGCACCCTTCCCTTCGGCGCCCGTTTCCGAAACCTCGCAAAAGATTCGACCCGAGAAGGAATCATTTTCAAAGTTTCGCCCGTATATGCCCCGACAATGCCCGTGCCTGTAAATTGCTGCCACCAGCTTTCCGTCTGGCGGTCATACATGACGAGATCCGAATTTCGAAGCTTGCCCGTGGTGCCAAAATCCAGGACGACTCCATCCAAGCGGCGATCGAAGACAATTGCGGAATTGCAAAGCGGACAAAAGGTAACGGTAAGCGGCACGCTGCCGATCTGGTCGTTCACGATCTCGTGCCACATGAGGATCTGCAAAGGATAGGCGCGCGCCTCATCGCCAATAACGACGCTTACAACCGGTTCGTCATTGCCGATTGCCGTAATGGAATCCACCGATTTAAATTTCGGATTGTTGATCGCAGGGATGCCGTCCTTCGATGGCCCGCCGGAAACAATGTCGTTGAAGTCAATCGACGTCTTTGCAAAATCCGTTTTCGGCCATTCCCCACGCCAGCGCCGAAGGTCGCTGGCCGCCGCTTCGTTCCCAGGGAAAAAAGATTGGGCGGATACGCAAAATATAAAAATGCCCGCAATAAAAAGAAAAGCCTTCATCCAACCCTTACGCATCACCGTCCTTCCCCTTCGCTTTTGCCGCTACCGGGCGGTGCATCGCAGGATGCAAAACCGCACCGGCAGGGCATGGGTTTTCCGAGCAATCGACGCCGAACTTCGTTTTATTTCTTCCGGTATTCTTCCGGCAGAAACATCAAATGGTCGTAATCTTCCGCGGCGGCATGGCAGGCAATGCAGAACTCGACCTTGTCGGAGCCTGCTCCGTTCGTCGTCCCAAGGACCTGCCCGTTCGCAAGGACCATCGTGTAGCGCCAATCCCCACTGGCCGGATGGAAGCCAGAGCCCATTTTTTCCATGACGAAAAGCGGCCCGATGGACGAGGCGGCGGCCGCCCCACAAGGGTTGCATGGGTTGCAACTGCTTGCTGCACATGGGTTTTTCGCCGCGCACGGGTTGCATGGGTTGCCGCCCTTCGCCGCAGCGGCTGTGAAGCTGTCTTTTACAAGGATGGCCCCTTCCGGCAACCGGCCGGCCTCTTCGTATTTCCCGTAAGCGCCCGCCTTTGCATTGGCGTAATTGTTCACATAACGCCCGCCATGGGTGCCGGAATTGTAAGGGACGGTGTTGTAGCGCTTCCAGGTTTGATAGGTCGCGGCATAGGGAAGGCCGGATTTCTTATAGGCCTTCATCATCCCATGCTTCTGGGCCTTATAAAGGGCCGCGGCTTCCGCATCCGAAAGTTCCGGCCCCGCCGCCGCGCCGCAGGGGCTACAAGGGCCGCAGGGGTTGCAGCCCTTTGCCGCGCACGGGTTTTTTGCCGCACAGGGGTTCTTCGCCGCGCAGGGGTTTTTTGCCGCGCAGGGGTTCTTCGCCGCGCAGGGGTTTTTGCTGCTGGTGCTTTTGGAATAGCCCGCCAACTGATCGGCCTGCGCCGGGGGTCCGGCCAAGGTCACGCTTATCGCGATGACCCCTGCGCCAACCATCATGGGAAGCACGGTTCCCGACAGCAAAGTGGATTTGAGGAGTTTTTGGGAATCGGTCCGCATCGAATTCTCCTGCTTACTGGGGTTTAAAAACTCGTTTCCAACTTTCCTTTCGTTTTCCTCCCAGGCGCGTTCCAGCCCAAGAGTCCCCATTGGTCCGTAAGCAAGGTCGATTTGCCGTGAGTGGCATAGCGTTCGAGCGAGATTTTATCGGCATGGGCAAGGCCGTTCAAACGGCGGGCAATCACAACTTTGTGAGACGGCCGCAAACGCGAAAGGGGGCCATGTCCGGTTTTCTTCGATTTAGCGCATTTCTAGCAGCATTCCCCATCGGATCCGCAAAGGTCCGCTTCTTGCGTAGTGGCGTCGTACGCCACCCCTTTTGTCTCCCTTGGGTGCCGCGCAACGGTCCGCGAGCAATCGAAGGGGGCGGCCGCATCGAGGGGGATAGCCACGCGGGGCGGCACCGGGTAAACGTCCTCCGCATAGGGAGCGGAGGTGAAAATCCGGTAGGTCTTGTCGCAAACCGCCGCCGGCACGCCGCGCCGCAGGACATGGCCGTCGTCGTCTTGAACTTCGCGCCACGGGCCTTTGTAGACGACGGCCTGATTGCGCTCCCAGCAGGCCCCTTCTTTGCCCTTATGCGCCGTGACGGTCACCGAACGGAACTCGATGCCCTCCACTGTCCGCCAAGGCGCCGCATCGCGCTTTGCGAGGGAAATCCCATAGAAGCCCGCCTCTTCAAAGGCGCGCAGGAACGCGCTTTCCTGAAAGGCTCCGGAAATGCACCCGGACCAAAGCTCGGCATCCTCGCGGAGCTGGGCCGGCACTTCCTCGTCCGACACGATGTCGGAAATCGCGACGCGGCCGCCCACCTTCAACACCCGGTACATTTCCTGAAAAAGCTGCTTTTTCTCATCGGGATGGACGAGGTTCAGCACGCAATTCGAAACGATGACATCGACATGGCTGTCGGGGACAAGCGGCGGCATGTCTTCGCGGCGGAAACGCTCAAGCGCGCCATAATCGGCATAATTTGCGATTGGTTTTTCCGCGATCTTCTTTTCAAGCGCAGCAATGTCCGTCCGCAAGTCCTGAATACGCCCCCGGTGGAACGTCACATTGTCCCAGCCGATGCGCTTCGCGATTTCCGGACGGTGCTTTTCCGCAAGCGCCAGCATGTCGGGGTTGAAATCAACGCCAATCACCTGGCCCTTGGCGCCGACAATCTGAGAGAGAATGTAACAGGCCTTGCCGCCACCGCTTCCCAGATCAAGCACGGTTTCGCCCTCGCGGACGAAGGGCGTGGGATCGCCACAGCCATAATCCCTTTCAAGAATTTCGTCCGGAATAACCTTGAGGTAGGCGGGGTTGTACGAAATGGGGCAGCAAAGCGCTTCCTCTCGAATTTTCGACGCATCCGCATAGCGGCGTAAAACTTCGCTGTCTTTATCAAGGGTGGTTGTCGTCATTTGCGTCGGCCTCCTTGGCAGAGCTGAAGAACGGCTGTTACAGGTAGTTCACAGCCAACCACCATAGGATGGCAAAAATCGCGGCTATGATCGTAAATTTGAATCGGGATGCCATCGAAACCTCGTCGCTTGCGAGCGCCCAAAGGCGGACGCTCCTCCCTCTAATTTTACCAGAAAGGCCGCGCCGACAAGGACGTTTCATAACCTTTTGGGATGTCAGAAGAATTTTTGAGAAACCCGGGCCGCATGCGGCGCTTTTGAGGGGGCCAGCCTCCAAATAAAAAGGCCCGCGCAAAGCGCGGGCCCTTTCATTTCATCTTATCCGCAGCCGGATTAGTCGGCGAGCTTCAAATTGCCGGCAAAGGTCTTACCATTCTGCCCGCTCTCAAGCTCATACTCGACCTGCTGACCTTCATTGAGGCCCGGCAGTCCAGCACGCTCGACCGCTGAAACATGGACGAAGACATCCTTCGATCCATCTTCTGGCGTAATAAACCCATATCCTTTGACAGGGTTGAACCATTTCACGGTTCCAGTACTCATTTGACTTATTCCTTCTTTAATTGTCATAGCCGCCCGCACGTTACGCGTAGGCGCGTCCTCGTTAAAAAATTCCTGGGGTATAGCAGCTAGGTCGGCTTGACAAAGCAGGATACGTCCGGGTCTTCGAAGACGAAGAGGATGATATAGGGCCAAGTCCACCAAATTTCAAAGAATTTGTAAAAACCCCTTGTAAATCAGGGGGTATAGATGGTGGGCGCACAAGAACCCGAACCTTGGACCCGCTGATTCAGAGCTTCAGCGCCTGGCGGAAACGGGACCATTCCGGCAATTCGCCCTTTGTTCCCCCACGCAAACTTGTTGGGTTACGGGCCAAGTCGGAATGAAAAATGAAATAGTGGGGAAAATTCGAGGGTGGTAATATCGCTGTTCTGGTTCAACGATTGCTGGCGGGAAAGACTTGATGCAAGGAGGTTGAAACAGCGCCTTCAAAAAAGCATTCGCCGGGACGGCTGCGCTTTCAACCGTTCCGATCGGCATTAACGGTAATGGGTTTGATGCCTTCGAAGAATTAGAGGGGCGATGGCTGGGGCAAGCCAAAGAAAAGTCGGGAGATTCGCTATGCAAGCAAAGGACATTATGACGACCCAGGTGGTCACCGTGAGTCCCGAGACGACCGTTCGGGAAGTTGCACTTTTATTAGCGGATAAGGGTATTGGCATGGTGCCTGTGGTCGATCATGGCGATGTCGTCGGCATTGTCAGCGAGGGTGATTTGATTCACCGACAGGAACTTGGTACCGACGAATATAGAAAACGGTCTTCCTGGATCAGAATATTTGAAGATCGAGAGGCTGCGGCTGCTTTCGCCACCAAAGCGCATGGCATGCGCGCACGCGATGTAATGACTCGAAACGTCATCCGTGTTTCCGAACACGCTTCATTGGCAGAGATTGCCGATACCTTGGAAAGCAACAGCGTCAAACGGTTGCTCGTGTTGAGGGAGAAGAAGCTCGTCGGCATCGTTAGCCGGGCCGACATCGTGCGAGCGCTTGCGGCGAGGCCCGAAGGTGCGCAGGCGCCGGCGAGCAGTGACGACGACGAGATTCGGATCAAGGTGACCGAGACCCTCGAAAATATACCGGGGACCAGCCCCTGGCTCACGACCATCATCGTATCGAACGGCATCGTCGACCTCTACGGTACGGTTGAAGACGAGGCCAAGCGCGATCCGTCCCGCATTGCAGTCGAAAAAATTCCGTACATCGTGAAGGTGCGGGACCATCGAACCGTCCTACAACCTTATTAGCGTTGCCTGGCGGAGATGTATCAAAACCTGGAAGGCGGCTTGCCGCGCGCTGGCTATCTGCGTTACCCCACAAGGGGCTGAGAGAAAGCCACCAAAGCTCGAACCCCTTGAAAAAATGGTGGGCGCACAAGGACTCGAACCTTGGACCCGCTGATTAAGAGTCAGCTGCTCTACCAACTGAGCTATGCGCCCCAAGGGGGAGGCCCCTATAGCAAAGCCCGCCCGTCTTGTCGATAGGCCAGCGAAATCCGACCGCCTGAAGGCCTTTAAAGGTCGTCCACGCCGCCGCGGCGGCTTAGCCGCACGTCGCGATGAACGTGGATGCTCATCAACAAGCCGAAGGCGAACAGCAGCGTTAAAAGCGCCGTGCCCCCGTAGGAGATCAGCGGAAGCGGCACCCCGACCACCGGGATAAGGCCGGTCACCATGGCGATGTTGATGAAGAAATAGAGCGCGAAGGTGACGGTGATGCCCATGCCCAGCAGGCGCCCGAACTGGTTGCGGCAGTGAAGGCTGATCAAGAACCCGCAAAGAACGAGCAGCACATAAAGCGCCAGCAGAAGCAGGCCGCCCGCGATGCCGAATTCTTCCGCCAGCATCGTGAAAATGAAATCCGTCTGTTTTTCCGGCAAAAAATTCAGATGGGCCTGGGTTCCCTGAAGAAACCCTTTTCCTATAAGCCCGCCGGAACCAAGGGCAATTTTCGATTGCAGAATATGATAGCCGGAGCCTAGCGGGTCGCTTTCGGGGTCCAGGAAAACAAGAATGCGGCGCTTCTGGTAGCCGTGCAGACCCATCCAGAAAAGCGGCATCGCCGCAAGGACGCCGCCGATCAGCAAGGCAAATTTCCAGATGCGCACGCCTGCCAGGAAAAACACCGAAAGCCCCCCGATGATCAGCATCAGCGCGGTTCCCAAATCCGGCTGCCGAAGGACCAGCAGCGCCGGCAAGGCAAGCATGGCGAGCGGTGGCAACAGAAAGGTCGGTCGGGCAACATCTTCCAGACTGGCCCCATGGAAGTAACGGGCAAGAGCCAGCACCAGCGTCATCTTCACGACTTCGGAAGGCTGGATCTGAAAATAGCCAAGGTCCAGCCAGCGCTGCGCGCCCATTCCAACGATGCCGGCAAATTCGACCGCCATTAGGAGCAAAAGGGAAATGCCATAGATCGTATAAGCATGGTGCAGCCAAAAACGAATATCCGTAAGCCCAACGGCGAGGAGAACGGCAAGCCCAACGGCAAAGCGGATCGCTTGCCGGCCCGCCCAAGGCGTAAGGCTTGCATTGCCGGCGGAATAAAGCATGGCAATGCCGATCGCTGCGATCAGGAAGAGAAGAAAAAGCATTCCCCAATGGAGCTGGCGGATCTTGTCGCCAAAACGAAGGGTATCGCCGTGATAATCGCTTGCTTCGATCATGACGCCACCGGATTCTTACGCGCGGCCTTCGATGGTTGTCTTCGCTGAATCGCAAGCAAGAAGTCCCGCGCAATGGGGGCGGCGGCGGCCGAGCCGCTGCCGCCATGCTCGACGATGACCGAGATGGCGTATTTCGGGGCGCTCAACGGCGCAAAGCCAACGAAAAGCGCGTGGTCGCGTTCCTGCCAGGGGCGATCCCGGTTCTTGAGGACTCCCTCTTTTCGCTCCCGGTCCGAAATGCGCATCACCTGAGACGTCCCCGTCTTGCCGCCCATGGCCATGGCCTTGTCGCGAATACGGGCGCCAAAGGCCGTGCCTTTGGGCTCGCTCGTCACCGCAATCATTGCCTGGCGGATACGCAAAAGCGTGGACTGGCGAATGCCAAGCGGCTTGAAGGTCGCCGGCGGCCGGTCGGCAACGCTTTCCGGCTGCACAAGTTCTTGGGTTAGATGGGGAAACACTTCGTAGCCGCCGTTCACCAGCCGGGACGTCATCACGGCAAGCTGCAAGGGGGTGGCCAGGGCATAGCCTTGACCGATCCCGGTGACCAGGGTTTCGCCCCCCTGCCAGGGCGCGCCGAAGGTCGCCATTTTCCAATCGGGGTCCGGCACAAGCCCAATTTGCTCGCCCGCCAGATCCGGGATCAGAGATTGGCCCAAACCAAACCGGCGCGACATCTCGGCCATCCGCTCGATGCCGCAACGCCGGGAAAGCTCGTAAAAATAGACATCGCAGGATTGCTGGATTGCCTCATGAAGCCCCACCCGGCCATGGCCTTCCCGTTTCCAGCAATGGAAGCGGTCCCCGCCCAGCTCGACGTAGCCTTTGCAAAAAACCTTTTTCTGCTGAGAGACCAGACCGGCTTCAAGGCCGGCGGCCGCAACCATCATCTTGTAGGTCGAACCGGGGGCGTATTGGCCGGCGATGCATTTGTTCGTCAGAGGCGCGCGCCGATCCGAAAGCAAATTTTTCCAGCTTTCCTCACTCAAGCCCGTTACGAATGCGTTCGGATCGAATGCCGGCGTCGAAATCATCAGAAGCACTTCGCCGGTGTGCACATCCATTGCAACGCAGCCGCCACTTTTGCGTTCAAATCGTTTGCTCGCAAATTTCTGCAAATCGGAATCCAGCGTCAACGCCACCCGGTGGCCGGGCTTTCCTTCTTCGCGCGAAAGTTCCCGCACAACGCGCCCAACCGCATTCACCTCCATTTGGCTGCTTCCCGCCTTGCCGCGAAGCGCCAAATCGTAAATCTTCTCGATGCCGCTTTTGCCGATGCGAAAGTCGGGGAGTTGAAGCAGCGGATCGTCCGTAAGTTCTTTTTCCGTAACCGCCGCCACATAGCCAATGACATGGGCCGCCGCCGCACCCAGCGGGTAATGGCGGCTTTGGCCGACGTCGATCAGCACGCCAGGCAAGTCCGGCGTGTTCACTTCGACGCGCGAAACCTCTTCCCAGTCCAAATTTTCCCGCACCATGACCGGGACAAACCCGCGCTTGCGCTTCATTTCATGGAGAATGCGCCGCCGTTCTGCAGCCCCAATCGGCAAGATAGCGCCAAGACGATCCAAGGTTTCTTCGATATCCAGCGTCTGCTCCGGAACCATGACAACGCGGTAGTTTTTCCGGTTTCTTGCGATCGCTGTCCCGTTGCGATCGACAATCGGACCTCGTGACGGCTGAATCAGACGAAGGTTGATCCGGTTTTCTTCCGCCAAGGTGACGTATCGATCCGATTCGAGAACCTGCAAATAATAGAGGCGGCCGACCAGCGCCGAGACCAGCGCCATTTTCCCGCCTGCCAGAATCGCGGCCCGGCGGCTGAAGACGCGGTAACGGTCGCCTTCCCGATACATTAGGCCTGCCGAAGGATGGTCTTCTGGGTCTGGGCATAAACCCAGGCAAGGCATGGATAAAGGGCAATGGTGAGGAAATACTGGAAGACCCCAGGGCTGGGATCCCGGATCGTCCAGTCAAGCAGCGACAACGCCGCCCATTGAAGGATGGCCGCGCCCGCCGCCACCACCATGAAGCTTGCCCAGGCGATGGAGAAGGATTCGTGCAGCAAATAACGGCGCTGCGAAACGACCGTGCCATAAACGAGCAGAAGAATGCCGGCGTTCAAACCGATCGGCGCACCGGAAAGCAGATCCAGCCCAAGGCCAATGAAAAACACCGCCGGCGCCGGCAACAGATCGGAACGGTACAGCCCCCAATAATAGACCGCCGTCAACGGCAGCATGGGGACGATCGCCGCATAAGCGGGCACATGAAACGGGATCACGGTAAGAAACAAAAGGACGACGGCGCTTAAGAACGGCGCCAGATTGCGCACATATTGGTTCAAGCGATACCAAAAGGGGGCCGTCATTTGCGCAATGCCTCTTTCGTTTGGGAATCCCCCGGCAAGTCCGGAAGCGCCCCTTTCAGGCCGTAATTGACGACACGCACAAATTCGAGGCGGTTCCAGGTCACAAAAGGCTGAATGCGTATCCCATCCTCTCCGACGGAACCCACCGTACCGATGGGCAAACCGGGTGGAAAAACCCCGCCATGGCCGGACGTGACGATGCGGTCCCCTTGTGCAACGGCGGCCGTCGACGGCAAGTAGCGCAGGCGTGGATGGCGGGTGTTGTCACCGGCTAGAATGGCCTTTTCCCGTGAGGATTCCACCAGCACCGGAATACGCGAATTCCAGTCCGTGATCAGAAGCACACGAGACGCACGATTTCCAAGTTGCGCAATCCGGCCGACGACCCCTTCGCCATTGATCACCGGGTCGCCCCTTTTTACCCCTTCGTGCCTTCCAGCATCGATAAGAACGCTGCGAACAAAGGCATTGCCTGAATCCGCAATCGTGCGCGCCGCGACAAAGTGGACCGGGGCCTCGGGCACCAGATTCAAAAGCGCACGCAGGCTTTTGTTTTCGCTCGCAAGCCGTTCCGCCGTCAGTTTGGATTGCTGCAAGCTCGCGACCGTCGCGCGCAGGCTCTGATTTTCCTCACGCAGCGTCGCCAGATCCGATATTTCGCCAAGCAGGGCCCGGCTTGCCACCACCGGACGGGAGATAAGGTCCACGATCGGCACGGCAAAATCCGTGACGTTGGCGCGCATCCGTTCCGCAAAGGAAGTTTCCAGCCGCCCGATCACAATCAGGACCAGGGTTGCCGCAACCAAAAGCAAAAACGGGAAGCGGTGGGCAAACAATCTCACCGGCGTCGTGAGACGCAGGAACGATCCAGCGCGCAATCTTGCCATCCCCCTTCTCCTTGAACCTCCGGCCTAGCTGAAAAGCGAAACCCGTTAGTAGCTGCTCAACAGGACGTTCTTCAGTGTCTTCATTTCTTCCAGGGCACGACCCGTACCGAGAGCCACGCAAGAGAGCGGCTCGTCCGCAATGGAAACCGGCAACCCCGTTGCCTCGCGGAAGACCCGGTCCAGATTGCTGAGCAGCGCACCGCCGCCCGTAAGGACGATGCCCTTATCGACGATGTCCGCGGCCAGTTCGGGCGCCGTATGTTCCAGCGCCACCTTTACGGCCTCGACAATCGCTCCCACCGGCTCGGAAAGGCTTTCCGCAATCTGCCGCTCGGAAATCACCAGCTCTTTCGGCACCCCGTTCATCAAATCCCGCCCCTTGATCTCCATCACGCGGCCATCGCTATCGTCTGGCGGACAGGCGGAGCCAATCTCTTTTTTGATTCGCTCGGAACTGCTTTCGCCCACGAGGAGATTATGGTGACGGCGGATATAGGCGATGATGGCTTCGTCCATTTTGTCGCCACCAACCCGGACGGACCGCGAATAGACAATCCCGCCAAGGGAAAGCACCGCCACTTCCGTTGTCCCCCCGCCGATATCCACGACCATCGAACCGGTGGGCTCCGTGACGGGCAGGCCCGCGCCGATCGCCGCCGCCATCGGCTCTTCAATCAAAAAGACCCGTCTGGCGCCAGCGCTTTCCGCCGATTCCTGAATGGCGCGGCGTTCCACCGCCGTTGAACCGGACGGCACGCAAACAATAATCTGAGGCGAAGCAAAGGTACGCCGGTTATGCACCTTACGAATAAAGTGCTTGATCATTTCTTCGGCAACTTCGAAATCGGCAATCACCCCATCACGCAACGGGCGTGTCGCCTCGATATTTCCCGGCGTACGCCCCAACATCATTTTTGCCTCATCGCCGACGGCAAGAACCTGCTTGCGCCCTTTTACATTGGCGATCGCCACGACGGACGGCTCATTCAAGACAATGCCCTGACCCCGCACATAGACCAGTGTGTTTGCGGTTCCAAGATCGATTGCCATATCCGCGGATAGCATGCCGAGTATTTTCGATAACATTCTGCCTCACCTTGCTTTTTGTTGCGCGGCAAAGGGCGACGTTCGCACCCCTTTCCGCAATGCGTTCTTAGGCCGTGAGAGCCGCCGGTGCGGTCTTCTCCCGTTTGACGAGCAATTTATTCAACGCGTTGATATAGGCCCGCGCAGAAGCCACCAGCGTGTCGGTGTTTGCCCCCTGGCCGTTCACCGTCTTGCCGTTTTCTTCAAGCCGAACCGTGACTTCCGCCTGCGCGTCCGTCCCTTCCGTCACCGCGTGCACCTGGTAAAGCTGCAAACGTGCGTCATGGGGGAACAACTCGCGAATCGCATTGAAGGTCGCGTCGACCGGCCCGTCGCCGGATGCCGTCGTCTTGCGCGTTTCGCCGTCGATCTCAAGCTCGAGCTCTGCCGTCTGCGGTCCGGTCGAACCGCACACCACCCGCAACTCCCCAAATTTGATCCGATTGTTCACCTGCATCAGCGCGTCATCCACGAGCGCGACGATGTCCTCGTCGTAGAGGTCCTTTTTTTTATCGGCGAGGTCTTTGAAGCGCCGGAAGGCGTCCTCGATGGCGTTGTCGCCCAGCTCATAGCCCAGATCTTTCAGCTTCACCCGGAAAGCGTGGCGGCCGGAATGTTTCCCCATCACCAGTTTCGACTGGGTCAGGCCAACGGATTCCGGCGTCATGATTTCATACGTACCGGCATGCTTCAGCATGCCGTCCTGATGAATGCCGGATTCATGGGCGAACGCATTTGCCCCGACAACGGCCTTGTTCGGCTGGACCGTAAAGCCGGTGATCGTCGAAACAAGCCGCGAGATCTTCGAGATGTTCTCCGTCTTGACCCCGGTTTGATAACCAAGCACGTCCGCACGCGTGCGCAGCGCCATCACGATCTCTTCCATCGCCGCATTGCCGGCGCGCTCGCCGAGACCGTTCACCGTGCATTCAACCTGGCGCGCACCCGCCTCGATCGCCGCGATCGAATTTGCGACCGCCAGGCCTAGATCGTTGTGGCAATGCACCGAAAGGATGGCCTTGTCGATGTTCGGCACCCGATTGCGAATGGACGTAATCAAATCGGCAAATTCATCCGGCACCGCATAGCCGACCGTGTCCGGAACGTTGATGGTTGTCGCGCCGGCCTTGATCGCACTTTCGATGCAGCGGTAGAGAAAATCCCGCTCGCTTCGCGATCCGTCCTCACAAGACCATTCGACATCGTCGGTAAAATTCCGCGCGTGGGAAACGCTGTCGATCACCGCTTCATGAACGGCCTCCGGCTCCATTTGCAGTTTGTATTTCATATGGAGCGGGCTGGTCGAAATAAACGTATGGATACGCTTGCGTTTGGCCGGCTTTAACGCCTCCGCCGCCCGCTCGATGTCTTCACGGCCCGAACGCGCGAGCCCGCAGATGACCGGCCCCTTGACCGTCTTCGAAATCTCGTGCACGGCTTCGAAATCGCCCTTCGAGGCAATTGGAAAACCGGCCTCGATCACATCGACGCCAAGATCGGCCAAAGCTTGCGCAATCCGCAATTTTTCTTCGAGATTCATCGACGCGCCGGGCGATTGTTCGCCATCGCGCAAGGTCGTATCAAAAATAATGACTCGGTTTTTATCCGCGCTTTTACTCATCGGAATGTCCCTTCAGATTCTTCGAATAAATGTCAGGCCTAAGAAAGCTCTCCCTGAACATCCGCCAGCAAGTGGCAGCGACGCCCAGGGCGACTAAGTCGAAGAATCTCCGCGAGAGAATTCGCAGCAGGTACGCGCGATGAAAGGGTTGCGGCAGCAACGACGCCACGGCGCCCGCGGAAAGAACCCTTCCCGCCGGATGTCGAATCAAACCGATTTTTCGACCGTATAACCATGCCACTCGTCTTTCCGCTGGCTCGAAAGCGTGATTGAACCTGGTAATTGCCTTTTATCCCCTGCAGTTAGGATTAACAACCAAAGGGAATTGTCAACAAAATTGGTTAACGCTTTCTTTGTAAGCCTTGGGAATGTGCGCTTCCTAGGGGCATTTTGCAACGACCGGGGCATTTTTCTTAACGGTTTCGCTTTTTATTATGAACCGGTCGGTCCAAATTAAGTTTGGCAACGCCTCTCAGCGCAAGGGTTGGTTATCATGAAGCCGGTGTTTTGAACCGATAAGTCCAAAACTGAGAAATCACCTGTCCAGGGCCGTCAGCGCGACGCGCAGGATATCGTTCAAAGCGGTGCGGTCCGGCCTGGCCTTGCCGGTGACCCGAAGGCCGCCAAGGCTGCTCACCAGATAGCCGGCGAGCACACCGGCGCTGCGATCGGCCCGGATTTCGTTTGCCGCCTGGCCGCGGGCGACGACCGGCTGCAACGCCGACGCCATCCGTTCAAAAATCCCGTTCACCTGTGCCGCGATTTCCGGGTCATGGGCGGCCAGCTCCACCGCCGTATTGACGGCGAAACAACCATGGCGCCCTTCCGGGGTTAGGAGGCGGTCAATGGCCATCTCGAAGAGATCCGCTATGGCCTGGCGCGGCGACACATCGCCGCCGAGATGGGCCCTGATCTGTTCGAGTTGAACGTCCCCATAGCGTTCCAGGGCTGCAAGAAAGAGGGCCCGCTTGCTGCCAAAGGTCTCATAGAAGCTGCTTTTGCTGATGCCCATGGCAGCGAGCAGATCCTGCAGCGAGGTCGCCCCATAGCCTTTTGCCCAAAAAGCCGCCATTGCCCGGTGGAGCGCTTCGCTTTGATCAAATTCGCGCGGGCGAACCATTTGCACCTCGGTCGTGCTGCCTGCCGCTTTTTCGGATCAGGCAATATGGCGCTTTTGGACCAAACGGTCCAATAAATTCCGGCAACCTTGTCGCCGCAAAACGGCGGCCGGGCCGAACCTTTCGTGCTTTCGGCTAGTTCTTCGCCTTGTCGACGAGACGTCCCTTGGCGATCCAGGGCATCATGGCCCGAAGCTTTTCGCCCACATCTTCGATGGGATGCGATGCGGAGCGCCGCCGCATGGCCTTGAAGCTGGCTTGGCCGGCGGCGTTTTCCAACACCCAGTCCCTGGCAAAACGGCCCGACTGAATATCGTCGAGAACGCGTTTCATCTCTGCCTTCACCTCGGCATTGATGACGCGCGGCCCGCTTCGATACTCGCCATATTCCGCCGTGTTCGAAATCGAATAATGCATATTGGCGATGCCGCCCTCGTAAATGAGATCGACAATCAGCTTTACTTCATGGAGGCATTCGAAATACGCCATCTCCGGTGCGTAACCCGCCTCCGTCAGGGTTTCGAAACCCGCCTGAATAAGAGCCGTCAATCCGCCGCACAGCACCGCCTGCTCACCGAAGAGGTCGGTTTCGCATTCTTCCTTGAAACTTGTTTCAATGATCCCGGCACGGCCGCCACCAATTGCCGACCCGTAAGAAAGAGCGACATCCAGGGCGTTGCCCGACGCATCCTGTGCCACCGCAACCAAACACGGCACGCCGCCGCCACGCTCATATTCCGAGCGCACCGTATGGCCGGGCCCTTTCGGCGCAATCATGAAAACGTCCAGATCCGGCCGGGGCTCGATCAGGTTGAAGTGAATGTTCAAGCCATGGGCGAAAGCAAGCGCCGCACCTTTTTTCATATTGGCGGCAAGCTCATCGCGGTAAACGCTCGCCTGAATCTCGTCCGGCGTCAGCACCATGATCACGTCCGCCCATTTTGCCGCTTCGGCCGGCGTCATCACTTCAAGGCCGGCATCTTGTGCTTTTTTGGCGCTGCTTGAGTCGGGCCGCAAGGCGACCCGGACCTCTTTTACACCGCTATCTTTCAAATTGTTCGCGTGAGCATGGCCTTGGCTGCCATAGCCGATAATCGCCACCTTCTTCGGCTTGATAAGGTTTATATCGGCATCGCGATCGTAATAAACACGCATAACTTCTTCCTTCTATAGCGGGTTTGGGCCCCGTGAAATTGCAACAACGCCCGTACGCGAGACGTCGGTAAGTCCCAACGGGATCATTAAATTGATAAAGGCATTCAATTTGTCCGTCGAGCCGGTCATCTCGAAAACGAACGACTCGCTCGTGCTATCCACAACGCGCGCACGGAAAATATCCGCAATCCGCAATGATTCAACGCGCTGTTCGCCACTGCCTGCGACTTTGATAAGCGCAAGCTCACGCTCGACCGATGGTCCGTCGGTTGTAAGGTCGCTGACCTTATGGACCGGCACAAGCCGGCTAAGCTGCGCCTTGATCTGTTCGATCACCATGGGCGTTCCCGACGTGACAACGGTGATCCGGGAAAGCTCCTTTTCAACGTCGACTTCTGCAACGGTCAGGCTTTCGATGTTATAGCCGCGACCGGAAAAGAGGCCGATGACGCGGGCAAGCACCCCCGCCTCGTTGTCGACGAGCACCCCGATGGTATGTTTTGCGACGTTTCCCACGTTCTCGCCTCTACCGATCACGTCCCCGCCCTAGACGAGAACCATTCCTTTATCTGAAATCGTAGCCTGCGTATCCTCCGGTCCGAACAGCATCTCGTTGTGAGGGGCGCCGGAAGGAATCATCGGAAAGCAATTTTCCGCCGGGTCCACACGAACGTCGACGATGACCGGTGCATCGGCAGCGAGCATCTCTTCAATCACCGGATCGACCTCTTCCGGCTTCGTCGCACGCAAGCCAACCCCGCCAAAAGATTCCGCAAGCTTCACGAAATCCGGCAACGCGGCCGAATAGCTTTCGGAATAACGCCCGCCATGCATCAACTCCTGCCATTGGCGGACCATCCCCATATATTCGTTGTTGATAATGAAGACCTTCACCGGCAATCGGTACTGGGCAAGGGTCGACATCTCCTGAATGTTCATCAGGATGGACGCCTCGCCGGCAATGTCGACAACCAACGCCTTCGGATGGGCCACCTGAACGCCCATCGCGGCCGGCAGGCCATAGCCCATCGTTCCGAGACCGCCAGACGTCATCCAATGGTACGGTTTTTCAAATTTATAATATTGGGCCGCCCACATCTGATGCTGCCCGACTTCCGTCGTGATGAACGTCTCGCGGTCCTTCGTCAGCTCGTAAAGCCGTTGAATGGCATATTGCGGCTTGATCAATGCACCGGACTGGTTAAAGCGCAGGCAATCCCTTGCCCGCCATTCCTCGATTTGCGCCCACCAATCTTTCAGCGCTTTCTTATCGGGCCTGGCTTGCGCCGCCTTCCAGAATTTGATCATGTCCTCCAGCACATGGGCGACATCACCAACAATCGCGTGGTCCACCTCGATGTTCTTGTTGATGGAGGACGGGTCAATATCGATGTGAATCTTTTTCGAGCCCGGTGAAAAAGCATCCAATCGGCCCGTAACCCGATCATCGAAGCGGGCGCCGATGTTGATCATGACGTCGCAGCCATGCATCGCCCAATTCGATTCACATGTGCCATGCATGCCGACCATGCCAAGGAACTGCGGATGCGACGCCGGGAAGGCACCAAGCCCCATCAAGGTGCTCGTGCACGGGAACCCCGTCATTTCAACGAATTGTGTCAGCAGCTGACACGCCGCCGAGCCGGAATTCACGACGCCGCCGCCGTAATAGATAAGCGGACGCTTCGCCGAACCTATAAGCGCCACCGCCTGACGGATGGCATCGGCGTCCCCCTTTACGGTCGGTTTATAGGTTTTGTGCTCGACATTCGTAGGCCCAAAATATGGGCCGCTTTCCATCAAAATATCTTTCGGCAAATCGACAACGACCGGACCCGGCCGGCCGGTGCGCGCAACGTAGAACGCCTCGTGCACGGTGCGCGCAAGCTTGTCCGTATCGCGCACAAGATAATTGTGTTTTGTGCACGGTCGCGTAATGCCCGTCGTGTCCGCTTCCTGGAAAGCATCGTTGCCGATGAGATGCGTCGGCACCTGCCCCGTTAAGCAAACGATCGGCACGCTATCCATGAGGGCATCCGTCAAGCCGGTGACGGCATTCGTCGCCCCCGGCCCGGAAGTCACCAAGACGACGCCCACCTTGCCGGTCGAACGCGCATAGCCCTCCGCCGCATGGACCGCCGCCTGCTCGTGGCGCACCAGGATGTGCCGCAATTCCTTTTGCTGGAACAGCGCATCGTAAATCGGCAGCACGGCACCGCCCGGATAGCCGAAAATGACCTCGACCCCCTGGTCACGGAGGGCCTTAAGGACGATTTCCGATCCGATCATCCGATCCTGGTTCATTCCCATGTCCTTGTTCGGCTCGCCGTCGATCCAGATGGCCCTATGGCCGGATTGCCAGGAAAAACAGGCGAAATCCCCCGGATTTCCCCGGCGAGCCGCCCAACCTAGTCGGTCAGTCGGTCGCGGTCAATCGAAACTGACGAATAAATGAAAAGATTTTTTGCTCTAAACTTTCCGAATATTGCTCATTCACCCAGTGCCCCTCCGCCATTTGGTTGCGAAACCAGGTGAGTTGGCGCTTGGCGTAGCGCCGGGTCGCCTGCTGAGCCTCGGAAATAGCCGCCTCCAGCGAGATCGCCCCCTCCAGATGGCGCAGCAATGCCGGCACGCCCAGCGCCTTTCGCAAGGGCAACGCCGGGTCGAGCCCAGCCAGGGCTCCCACCTCGTCGAGGGCACCCATCGCAAGCATGTGGAGAAAACGCTGGTCGCACGCCGCATAGAGGGCGGGGCGGGGCGGGGCGAGAAGGATGGGGACAAGGGAGACGCTTGTTTCTTTGCTGGTTTCGCGCTGCCAATCGGCGAGCGACCGGCCGGTGGCCTGAAACACCTCCCAGGCCCGGAGCAGCCGCTGGCGATCGCCCGAAGGCAAACGTGCCGCCATTTCCGGATCGCGCTCCCGAAGCATGGCGTGAAAGCCCTCGCCGCCAAGACGCGCCCATTGCGCCGCCGTGTCTTTTCGGATTTCCGGCGGAATTTCCGGCACCGGCGCCAGACCGAAGGCAAGGGCGCGCAGGTAAAGCCCGGTCCCGCCGACAAGGATGGGCAATTTTCCCGCCGCCTTTGCGTCACGAATTTCCGCAAGGGCCATGTCGCACCACATTGCAGCGGAAGCGGGCGTCGTTGCCGGGAGCACGCCATAGAGGCGATGGGGCGCACGGGCCAGGGCCGTCGCGTCGGGACGGGCCGTCAAAATACGAAGCTCGCGGTAGAGCTGCATGCTGTCCGCGTTGACGACAACCCCATCGAAGGCTTCGGCAACGGCAAGGGCCAGCTGCGACTTCCCGCTTGCGGTCGGGCCACAAATCGCGAGGACGCGTTCTGTCATGACATTCGACTGATCTTTGAAGGAAAGCCCGCGGTCAGAGCCTTAAGATAGCATGTGTGAGATCAATCCATCGGCCAGTTTTGGCTCGAACCAGGTCGATTTTGGCGGCATCACCTGGCCGGCATCGGCGACGGCCATCAAATCGTCCAGCCCCGTAGGATGCAGCGAAAAGGCAACGGCCATCTCACCGGAATCAACCCGGCGGGAAAGTTCCTGCAGACCGCGTATGCCGCCGACGAAATCGATCCGGTCGTCGGTGCGAGGATCCTCAATACCAAGAACGGGCGCGATCAAATGATCGGCAAGCAGGCTGACATCGAGCCTGGCAACCGGGTCCGCCGGCACAAGCGCCTGGCGAATGGCAAGCCGATACCACTGCCCTTCAAGGTACATGCCAAATTCGCCAGGACGCGCGGGCGAGACGGTCTCGGCGCTTTCCTCGACGGAAAACGCCTCTTCGACGCGGGTTAGAAACGCCGCCTTCCCATGGCCGTTCAAATCCCGAACAACCCGGTTGTAATCCAGCACCTGAAGCGTGTCGGAAGGAAACGCAACGGCGAGAAAATAGTTATAGGGCGCATCGCCCTTGTCATCCGGATGGGCGGCGCGTTTCGCCGCCGCAACCCGCGAAGCGGCAGCCGAACGGTGATGGCCGTCGGCGATGTAAAGCGCCGGCATCGCCTCGAAGGCCTCGGTAATCGCCGCGATATTGGCGGGGTCCTGCACCACCCAGAGGGCGTGCGCGATCCCATCGTCGGCAACAAGGTCGTATTCCGGCGCTTGCTCGCAGAGCTTTGCGAGCAAGGCCGTAATGGCCGAAGACGGGGCATGGGCCAACAGGACCGGCCCCGTTTGGGCATCCAAGGCCTCGATCTGGCGCACACGATCGTTCTCTTTCGCGGGCCGGGTGAATTCGTGACGACGGATGCGGCCTGCATCATAGGCATCGACGGAAGCCGCAAGGGCGATGCCGGTTTGTTCGTGGTCGCCCATGCGCAAGCGGTAGATGTAGTAACAGGGCGCCGGATCGCGGCAAAGCACATCTGCCGCCAACATGGCCTTCAAATTTGCCGCCGCCTTCGCATAGACGGCATCGTCGTAAGCCTGGGTCCCCTGCGGCAGGTCGATCTCCGCCTTGGATATATGCAGGAAGCTCCACGGCCGGCCTTCCGCGCGGGCGCGCGCCTCGTCGCTGTTCAGCACGTCATAAGGCGGCGCCAACACGTCGGCGGCATGGTTGCGTGCCGGTCGCAGACCGGCAAAGGGGGCTATGAGCGACATCCCGAAGGGTTTCCAGAAATAGGTTTCAAAATCTTTGCCGTTCCCGGCCGCGATGGAAACACGCGGCCGGGAAAGTGCAAAACGCCAATTAGTCTTTCTCGATTCGAAGCGTAATGAAAAGCAGTTGATCGCCGCCACGTGCGATCTGCAGAAGAAAAAACTTCTGGCCTGACTTGCGCGCCTTTTCGACCTTCTCGAGAACGTCCGTTGGGGAATTTACCTGCTCGTGATTCTGCCCGACAAGGACAATGACATCGCCCTGTCGAATCCCCTTCTCCATGGCTTCGCTGTTTTCATCAACGCCGGCAATTGCCACGCCCTTTACTTCGCGCGGCAAATTAAACCTGCGGCGGATTTCTCTATTCAGAGAGGTTAAGGAAAGGCCTAGCGCCGTGGCGGTTTCACCGGAGGCGGCGCCCTCTTCCGAAGGTATCTTTTCTGCCCCCGCCATTTCGGCCTCTTCCATCAGGCCAATTTCGACCTTCAAGGTCCGCTTCTTGCCCTTGCGCCAAATGACCAGACTGACTTTATTGCCGACGCCGGTTTCTGCAACGACACGGGAAAGTTTCCGGACCTTATCGATCTCCTCGTCGCCAAAGCGCAGGATGACATCCCCCGGCTCCAATTTTATCTTATCCGCCGGGCTTCCCTCGACGACGCTGGCGACCATCGCGCCACGCGCACGGCCCATACCAAGGCTTTCGGCAATTTCAGGCGTGACCTCCTGAATGCGAATGCCAAGCCAGCCACGGCGCGTTTGACCGAATTTCTTCAGCTGCTCAACCACCGGCTTGGCCAGGGAAGAAGGAATCGCGAAGCCAATGCCGATGTTCACACCCGTAGGCGAAAAGATGGCCGAATTGATGCCAACGACCTGGCCCTGCATGTTGAACATCGGGCCGCCGGAATTGCCGCGATTGATCGGCGCGTCCGTTTGAATGAAATCGTCATAAGGGCCCGCTTGAATGACGCGGGCACGCGCCGAAATAATGCCGGCCGTCACTGTGCCCCCCAACCCGAAGGGGTTGCCGATGGCAATGATCCAATCGCCGACTTCCGCCTCATCCGAATCGCCCCAGCGCACGGCGGGAAGCGGCTTTTTCGTTTCAACTTTCAAAAGGGCCAAATCCGTTTTCGGATCACGGCCGACTATTTTTGCCTTTAGGTTCGTGTCGTCGTGAAGAATCACATTGATTTCATCCGCGTCCATAATGACGTGGTTGTTCGTTACGATGTAACCATCCGGGCTTATGATGAACCCTGAACCCAAAGACGTTGCTTTTTGGGGACGTTGTTCCTGGCGCTCTCCGAACTCGCGGAAAAATTCCTCGAAAGGCGAACCCGGAGGAAATTGCGGCGCTTCTTGCTGCCCCGGCCCGCGCCCACGCGCGCGCCGTTTGACTGTCTGGGTGGTCGAAATATTGACGACCATCGGCGTTAATTCTTTTGCAAGCTTCGCAAAACCATCCGGCCCCTGCCTGGCTTCGGCAGAAGCGACGACAAAGAAGCTGGCAAAAACCAAAAAGAGGATCGCCGGAAAGGCGACGAATATTGAAACCGGGTTTTTCGCGATCGGCGCAGTTTGCGCCACTGCCGAGAACTTGGTCCGGGTCATTAGGGGTCTCCTATCTACCTTTACGTCTTCGGTTCATATTTGAAAGGAACGCCCCTTCAAACATCCCTCCGGAAAGGTCGGATTCGTCAACGCCTCGGTCGACGCCCCTAAGAGTCTTTTTCACAAGACTGTTCCGCATGCCTTCGGATGGAACTCACGAATAGATTTAGCTTTTGATCGAAAAAATCAAGCGTGCAGCCTACAAGTCGGATCACAAAGTCGAGAGGCAGGCCTTGTCTGGCCCCCGACTTAGCGTTTTTTGCTCTGCTTGCTTCCTTCTAATTCTTTGAAAAACCTAAAGAAAGCACTGTCCGGCGAAAGCACGAGCGTCGTGTTGTCCCCCCGCAGCGCCTTGCGATAGGCTTGCAAGGACCGGTAAAACGCATAGAAGTCCGGCGCCCTGGTAAAAGCATCCGCGTAGATTTGGATCGATTTTGCGTCGCCTTCGCCACGCAGAATCTGTGCCTGCTTCTTGGATTCAGCGAGGATAACCACGCGGTCCCTCTCGGCGCGAGAGCGAATACGCTGGGCAATCTCGGCACCTTCCGCGCGGAATTCCTTCGCTTCACGCTCGCGCTCGCTTTTCATACGCGCATAAATTGCCTGGCTGTTTTCGGCTGGCAAATCGGCACGACGAATACGGACATCGGTCACGCGAATGCCAAAACTCTTCGCTTCGTTATCCACTTCGTAGCGGATTTTCTTTCGGATATCGGCGCGCTTCTCTGTCAGCACTTCAGCCAAGGGCACGCTGCCGATCACGCGCCGAAGGCCGGCGCTCATCAGCGAATTCAACCGCGCGCGGGCACCAAGTTCATTTGCAACCGTTTCGTAGAAAAGAAGCGGATCGACGATTTCCCAACGCGCATAACTGTCAATCACCAATCGTTTCTGATCGGCAGCGATCACCTCTTCCGCGGAATGGGGGAAATCCAACAGCCGCTTGTCGTAATAGACGACATCCTGAATGAAGGGGATTTTGAACTTGAGGCCCGATTCTGTGATGACCCGTCTCGGATCACCAAATTGCAGAACGAGGGCCTGCTGAGTCTGCTGCACGGTAAAAAACGCATTCAGAGCCACGATAATGGCGGCAAGAATTCCGCCAACTACGATAAGAAGCGCGTTCTTCTTCATTCTCCCCGCTCCTTCTCATCCTGGCGTTGGATCCGCTTTTGGACTTCGGGAAGCGGAAGGTAAGGAACCACCCCCTGCCCATCCGATGCGCCGGAATCGATGATGACTTTTTCTGCGTTTTGGAAAATCTCTTCCATGGTTTCCAGATACAGCCGCTGCTCGGTGACTTTTTCTGCCCGGCGGTATTCCTTGTAGACGGCGAGGAAACGGCTCGCATCCCCTTCCGCACGGGCAATGATTTCCTGCCGATAGCCTTCGGCCTGCTGAACGTTCTGTTCGGCCTCGCCGCGCGCCTTCGGAAGAATGTCGTTTCGATAGGCTTCCGCCTCGTTGCGTTGGCGCTCAAGGTCGGCTCGGGCACGCTGAACGTCCCGAAACGCATCGATGACTTCGGAAGGCGGGTCCACCTTCTGCAACTGCACCTGGGTGATCTGAATGCCCGAATCGTAGGAATCCAGAATTTGCTGCAGAAGAGCGTGGGTTTCCTGCTCGATCTGCTGGCGTCCCTCGGCGAATGCGCGGGCAATCGGTTTTTGTCCGATAATTTCGCGCATGGCACTTTCGGACGCGGATTTCACGGTTTCGGCCGGGCTGCGAATGTTGAAGAGAAACTTTCCAGCGTCACTGATTACCCAGAAGGTCGTAAAGTTGACGCTGACGATGTTTTCATCCCCCGTCAGCATCAGGCTTTCTTCCGGCACCCCCCGCAAGGCGCCGGCGCCCGCAGTCGAACGAAAGCCAACCTCGACGCGGTTGACGCGCGTGACTTTCGGCGTTTCAACCCGCTCGACCGGATAAGGCAGATGGTAGTGAAGACCCGGCGGTCTCGTCGGCCGGATCCATTCACCAAAACGAAGAACGACGCCTTGCTCGTCGGGAAGCACCCGATAAAACCCGCTGGCGAGCCAAATGCCGGCCACCACGAGCAAGGCCAGAATCAGGCCGCGGCGGCTGCCGCCAGGAAAAAGGTTTCGGAATCGGTCCTGGCCCTGACGAAGCAGGTCCTCGATATCCGGTGACTGCGGACCCCCCGGCCCACGCCCCCAGGGGCCGCCTTGCCCCCCGTTTCCACCCTGACCTGTCCAAGGCATTGTTCGCGTCTCCTTGGCTTTATGAAATGCCCGCCTTTTCAAGGCGTCTTTAGGGCCTTATATGACAGCTTGGGTTGTCGCGCAACGATGGCCTATGTAAACGGCATTTTACGCAGAAAACCGCTTTCAAAAAGGGGCACGGCAAAAGGCATGGCGACGAAAGATCATCCGGAAATCCTGAAGGCCCTTCGCGAGATCGCCGACCCGGCAAGCGGCAAAGACATCGTGACCAGCGGCCTGGTGGCAAACGTCCTTCAGAAGGAGGGCAACGTCGCCATCGTCCTCGAAATCGATCCGAAACGGGCACAGGAGCTGGAGCCGGTCCGAAAGGCCGCCGAGGCAGCGGTGCAAAGCCTTCCTGGCGTCCTTTCGACAAGCATCGTGCTAACCGCCGAAACGGCTGGCAGCGAAGCCGCCCATGCGCCGCCTGACGCGCCGTCCCATGGGCCGTCCGACGGGCCGAAAGAAATTGCCCGCATCCCCGGCGTGCGCAGCTTGCTGGCGGTGGCGTCGGGCAAGGGCGGCGTCGGCAAATCCACGACCGCCGTCAATCTGGCCCTTGCCCTGAAGGCGAACGGCCTTGCCGTCGGGATCTTGGATGTGGACATCTTCGGCCCATCGATCCCCCGCATGATGGGAATAGCCGGCAAACCCGAGACGTCCGATGGCAAGACGATCCTTCCACTTGCCAATCACGGCATTGCCTGCATGTCCATCGGGTTCCTGGTCGAAGCAGACGCCCCCGTCATCTGGCGGGGCCCCATCGTTATGCGTGCGGTCGAACAGATGCTTCGGGACGTGCGCTGGGGCGAACTGGACGTTCTCGTGCTTGACCTGCCCCCTGGCACCGGAGACGTTCAATTGACCCTGGCACAGAGCGCGCCGCTTACCGGCGCCGTCATCGTTTCGACGCCACAAGATCTGGCCCTTCTCGACGCCCGCAAAGGCTTGAACATGTTCAAGCAAGTGCATGTGCCGGTTCTCGGAATCGTCGAGAACATGAGCTATTTCACCTGCCCCCATTGCGGCGATCAAACGTCAATTTTCAGCCATGGCGGCGCCCGGGAAGAAGCCAAGCGCCTTGGCGTGGATTTCCTAGGCGAGGTCCCCCTTGCCATTGCCATTCGCGAACGGGCGGACGAAGGGGTGCCCATCGTCATCGCCGAGCCGGAAGGCGAACATGCCAAGGCCTATCGGGAGATTGCCAACCATGTGTGGAAAAGCCTGGAAGCGCGCGTAGCCTAAATCGGAAGCTTACGCATCCTCGCCATTTTCTTCGAGGACCGCCATCAACTCGCGCCATTCGCGGGCGCTTAGGCCCGTTTCTTCCTGGGTGGGTTTTTCTCCCGCCAACATGCGGCGAACGACGCGCATCCCCTCCGCCGAAAGATGAACGCTCCCCATGCGGTATTGCAGAAAGGCGGCATGGGTCATCGGCACCCAGTGCTTCAAAGTGTCGAGAAGCACGTCCGCATAAACCCGGATTTCATATTGGGCATGGGGGTCCGCGCGCAGCGAGATGAAATGCATCAAATTGTGCAAATCGATCTTCCAATACCACTGGGTATAGAAATTCAAGGAAAGGTTCATCCGCGCAAGTTCCCGCGCCAAACCGGAACGGGCGGGGTCAAGCACATTGCCTTCTTCGTCGGTATTCATCATTTGCGTGTAATGCGCGTAGGCGCGCTCTGAATCTTCCCGCAACAATTGCTGGACCCGCGCCGCCTCCTCGCCTTCCAAAACGTCGCCACGGCCCTGACGGTTCGCCGAGGATTGCGTGCCGAGCTGTTCCGGCGTGGGGACATAGAACTCGCGGTCCAAAATGGAATATCGCGCGGAATATTCGTTCACGCTTGCCATGCGGTGACGGATCCACTGCCGGGCAACGAAGATCGGCAGTTTTATATGGAATTTGATTTCGCACATTTCGAACGGTGTCGTGTGCCGGTGGCGCATCAGATAGTTGATCAACCCCTGATCTTCGCGCGTCTTTTGCGTCCCCTTGCCATAAGAGACGCGGGCTGCCTGAACAATGGCGCCATCGTCTCCCATGTAATCGATAACACGGACAAAGCCATGGTCGAGCAGGGGCACCGCCTGATAGAGGATCGCCTCCAACGCGGGCACGGTTACGCGGCAGGTCGGCTGCTGGTTCGCGCGAAGGGCGTCGATTTCCTGAAGCTGCTCGGGCGTAAGTGACATTGGGCCTTCCACGCGTTCGTCCGGTCGGCACTTTAGCGCCTGGGTCCGGCCAAGGCCAGCGCTCCCGCGCGCAAAAACCCCCCTGGCCAACCTTTCCACCACGCCCCGAAGCGCCTATATTAGAGGGGTCGGTTTTCCGACTATGGCAATAAACGTTAAGTGAAATAGACGGTGCGGACCCGGGGGCAGTACCCGGCGCCTCCACCAAATTTACCTGCCCAATCGTCTTCGACGGTGGGCGCTTTGGGGGCGAACTAGGATCGACGCACGTGATAAAGGCTTAATTTTTGCTCGGTATGATACCACCGTTATCGGGTCGTTTTATAAGTGCCAATGACAACAATCGTTATGCACTCGCTGCTTAAGCATTAAGCAAGCGCGGTCCGGGGGGCACCGGGCAACAGAAGCCCCCCACCTGCCACCTGCGAAGCCGGTATGGAACGATGAGCGAAATGGATTATGACAAGCTGTTTGAAGATGCGCTGCGCAGCGTTGTGCAAACGGTTCTGACGCGCGTCATCAAAGAGGGCCTCCTTGGCGACCACCATTTTTATATTTCCTTCCAAACCAACCACGCCGGCGTTTCCATTCCGGACAGCCTGCGGGCCCGTTACCCGGACGAAATGACGATTGTCCTGCAAAATCAGTTTTGGGATTTGAAAGTGACGGACGAGTTGTTCGAAGTCACGCTCAGCTTCAACGATATGCAGGAACAAGTGGTCGTGCCTTTTAAGGCAATTACCAGCTTTGTCGACCCTTCCGTGCGCTTTGGCCTACAATTTCGCGGCGGCAAAGAATCGGAAGGTGGCGCCATCCTTCCACAAGAAGGGGCCCCCCAGCCGCGGCCCGAAACGGCCGCCAAGGACAAGGGCGGCAAGGCCACTTCGGATCAGACCGAAGACGATACAACGGCGGAGGTCATCCCCCTCGATACCTTTCGCAAAAAATAGCCCGCATGCGGCTCGCAAAAAACAGCCCGCATGCGGCAACCCCAGACGAAATGAAATTCGTTCCGTGTCTACGACAACTGAATTTATCGACTATATCTTCGACCTGCTGAGACCGCTTGAGCCGCTTAACCGACGGCGCATGTTCGGGGGACATTGCATCTATAGGGATGGGCTACCCTTCGCCATCATTTTTGACGACACGCTGTATTTGAAAGTGGACGATTCAAATCGCGAGGCTTTCGCGGCCCATGGCATTCACGATTCCATTCGGGCTTTCGACAAAGACCCGAGCATGACGATTTCCTATTACGAGGTTCCGGCTGACATCATGGAAGACCGGGAGGAGCTGTGCGATTGGGCGCGCAAAGCATTTGAAGTGGCGCTCCGTGCAAAAAGCCCCAAGAAGGGGAGGCAAAAAACAGTGGCAGGGAAGCCATGACGCCCCAAGAAACCAGCCGAAAAGACCTGATTCGCAAGCGATCCGTGATTGTCGCCGGCCATCGGACGAGCGTCTCGCTAGAAGAGACGTTCTGGGAGGCGCTGTCCGAGATCGCCGCCGCGCGCGGCATCTCGATCAACCACCTCGTCACGGAAATCGACCGCGAAAACCCGAACAATCTTTCAAGTGCGATTCGCGTTTATGTCCTGCGAACGTTCCGAGACCGCGCCCCACGCGGGACCGAACCCAGCCAGCCTTAAAGGCCAAAGCCCTTCAAAAGATCTTGAATAACTTTTTCCGGCTTGGGCGCTTCTTCGCCGCCGCCTTCTTCCGCTGGCGCCGCGCTTTCCGGCGCCGTCGGCTCTTTAAACGGCAGCACCTTTTTCAACAAACTGCCAATGCCTTTTTTGACGAGGTGCTTTTGAAACTGTTTTGTATCGAAACGGCGGTGGGGATTGTCCAACGGCCCCTTCATGAGAAGCGCGAAGACCGGCGCGCCGGGCTCGGAAGCGAGATGAAAATCGGTCCGCAGATCCATGTGCCAATTTGGCAAATCCACCTTCCCGGTAAGATCCGCCGTGCCGGATTGCGCCTGCATATGCATGTCTTTCATTTCGGCAACGCCGTTTGCAACCGGGATCGTGCCGCTTAAATCCTGAAACCGCGTTTCGCCGCCTGAAAGCGCCGTGTCCAGGAGCCCAAGAAAGGCCTCCGGACGGTCCAAATTGTCCAACTTCTCGCTTACCGCATCGAGATCGAAGCCCCGGACCGTTCCGTCTTTGACTTGAAGCTTCGCCACCCCGTTCAGCGCCGAAACAAGCGCATGCTCGCTGTTTCCGGACGTCTTCAGATCGAGATCAAAATTCAGCGTGCCATCCCCGAGATCAAATCCCGAAGAAGCAAACAGCGCTTTCTTGATATTGGCGTTCCTTACGACAAGCTTGCCGTTTGCCGTTGCCGGCGTGCGATCCGCAAGTTCTGCCGAGGCATCAAAAGCGCCACCGAATAAATTTCCGGATAGCTTGTTGAGATTGAGGACGCCCTCTTTAAGCACAATGCCCATGCGCGGCTGTTCGACACGAATGTTGTCGTAGATGAGGGCGGCCGCCGAAAGATCAATGTCCGCGTCAACCAGCCGAAGACCCGAAAGATCGAGCGGCGCCTTTGACCAATGGCCGCTGCCCTTGCCGCTTTGGGAAGGGGCCTGGGCCGCCTTTTTCCGGTCGGGCGTCGGCGAGGCGGCGGCACGGGATGGCGCGGGCAGGAAGCGATGCGCCGGGATCGCCCCCGATTCGAGCTTTGCCGTAATCACCGGCCGTGGCCCATCAAGCTTTGCGCCAATTTTTCCGGCAAGTTTTGCCGGGCCAACTTGCCCGTCCAGGCCGGAAAGGACGACGGAGGTGGGCGTTCCCTGCAATTGCGCCTTCAGATCCATCGCGCCCAATTTCGATTGCGGCTGATAATCGAAGACTTCCAGAAGCGTCGCCAAATTCGGATAGACAACGGCAAGACGAAGATTGAAATCGGGTGCTTCCGGTAGATTGCCGATGTCCCCATTTGCACGAACGACCCCTTTCGCGACACCAAGCTCGGCGTTGAGGTTCAAACGGTCCTGGGTGCCGGCGAGACGCGCCTGCATGGTCGCGGGCCCAAGCTTCGCCACCGCCGCCGATGGCGTATCGCCGGTTAAACGAAACAGCTGCCCCACGTCCCCCGAACGCAGGTCCAGCTCGGCATCGAATTGTGGCGTGTCGGAAAATTTGCCGGCCTTGCCGGAAAGTTTCGCCTGGGCGCCGGCAAGATCCTGAACGCTGGCTTCCCGAAGCGTCAACGCGCCGTTCTTAAGCATGCCGCTTAAACGAATTCCGGAGATCGGCTGCTTTTGATAGGTAAGCCTGGAAAGCGCAAAGGAAAAATCGGCATCGAAATCCTCCAAAACTTTCAGGCCGGCGGCGTCCCCTTTTTTCGGTTTTGCCTTTTCCTGTTTCGCCTCGGAACCGGCGGAAGGGGTTGCAACCGCGCCTGCAGCGGCATCCTTCTTTTCTTTTCCCAAATAGCTATCCAGGTTCAACTGGTTCATGGACAATTGGCCGCGTAAATTCGGACGGCCCGCAAACGCCGCGGAAAGCATCCCCGTTAGCCGCGAATCATCGAGCTTGAAATCCAGTTTTTCGGCGGCTGCCCTTTCCGGAGTAATGGCGAGCTTCGCCGTCAACGCCGCCTCGCGCATGCGGCCCGCCGGCACATCCGCAAGGTCAACCCGCAACCAGTTAAAGAGGCTACGCAGGTTTTTCGTACGGAAGTCCAAATCGCCTTCGAAACCCGGCGCGCCCTTCATCGTGGAAACAAAACCGAATATTGAAAGACTGGCGCCGCCCGGCAATTGGGCTACGGCCTGATCAAGCGCAAGCTCGCCATCCGCAAGCGATGCATGGATGCGGGCCTCGCGTATTGCCGCGCCCTGAAAAATGATGGAATCGGTCACCAGGTTGAAAGAACCACTGAAATTTTTTGGAAAAGCGAAGGCGGCTTTCTTCTTCTCTTTTTTTGCCCCCGAAGGACCCTCGCCCCCTGCCGCCGAGGCGTCTCCCTCTTCCTCGGTCGTCTTGACCGCTTTGGGCGCAGCGTCCCGCTGCATTGCCAACCACGCATCCAGGTCAATTTTCGAAACCCGGATCGCCGCTTCGGCATGACTGGTTTCGCCAAGGCGCATTTTTACGCTGCCATCGGCCGTAGCCCCTCCGAAACCGAGAGCAATTTCGTGAAGCTCGATGTTGCTGGAAGAACCGACGAGCGACGATTGATAGGAAAATTCCTGCGCCAGCGCGCCCGGCAATGGCGCCGCCCCCGCCTCGGCGAACGCACCGATCAAATCCGCAAGATTTGCGCTTTTTGCCGTCAGGGTCCCGGTAAGCACCCCCGTTGGATTTGGCGCCGAAAGCGTTCCGGAAAAGCCCAAGGTTGCGTCCGCCTTCGGGACGCCAATTTCCAAATCAATCGGCGTCCCGGGCCCCTCGACGAGGGCCCCCGCGCCCAACTCAAGGGAGACCGGCAAACCACGGACAATAAAATCACCGTCCACACGAAACGGCCCAACCAGGGATTCGGCATGAATGTCCGCATTTACTTTCTCGATACGCTCCAACGTTCCCGATTGCCCATCCCGGTAAACAAGCGTTCCGTTTTCAATCGTAAACCGATCCACCTGGATTGCCTGCGCGACCCCACCGGCGTCCGTATCCGCCCCCGCTTGCGCCGCCGGTCTTTCCGCGGGCGCCTTTGCCGTGTCGGCGATTTCCTCGTCTGCCGGCGGTGCGAATTCCCAATTCGCCCGGCCATCGGCGAGTCGCTCCAGCTCGATGACGGGATCAATCATTGCGATGCTTTCGATCTGAACGCGGCCCGTGAACAGCGGAAAGAGCGCAACGCGCACGCGAAGCGCTGCAAGCTGCACCATATCCGGGCTGGCGGCTCCCTCAAGGTTTGCAAGTTTTATCCGATGAACGGACAAGGCCGGCGTCGGCAGGATCGAAAGGTCCATGTCTCCTTCGATCGTAAGCGTCCTGCCCGTTGCGGAACGCGCTTTGTCCGCGATCAGGCCCTTGTATTGATTCGCATCAATAAAGCTCGGAACAATCAGCGCAAGAAAAAGCAGGAGGGAGACGGCAATGAGCGCGCCGTAAAGAATTCTGTTTTTACTTTTTTTATTCATAAGACCTGAAGCTGGGGTTTCAATGGGGAGCGGGACCTTAATGCTTACACCAAAATGGTCTGGCTTTCGACCAAAGGTTCGCCCGCACGCCCTGGCCTTCTAGGGAATTTAAGCCTTGCCAGCCGCCAAGGCAGCGTCAACGGCGTCGCAAATCTCTTTCAGCGTGAAGGGCTTGGAGATGATCTGGTGAATTAAGACATTGAGATTGTGTGCGCGTTGTTTTTCTGCCGCATAGCCGGTCATCAATACGATCGGCATGTTTGGGCTCTCTTTCGCGGTCTTCAGGGCCAGGGCGATGCCGTCCATGCCGGGCATGAGAATGTCCGTCAACAGCAAATCGTAAGATCCCGCCGCCAGCATATCGAGGGCAAGCAGGCCATTTTCGACCGCCGTCACCTCATGCCCGCTATGGGTCAGCGCGCGGGCAACGAATTGCCGTACAGATTCCTCATCTTCGGCTACAAGAACACGCGCCATTTTTTAACCGCTGTGCAAAAAGCTAATTTTTAGTCGCGCCCGGAAAAACCGATGGCCATTGCCTCGGCCGTTGAAGAGGGGTTTTCGACTCTTGTTTCAAACGCAACAATCTCACCGGGAAGAAGGCGCGTCTCCGTGGCGACAAAAAACCATTCGTAAACCGTTTTGCCCTCTGCATCCTGAAGCGTTCCGGAAAGTTCGGGCACCTCTCGTACATGCTGTGAGGTGTTCAAGATTTCCCCCGTTACGACCAGCCATTGCTTTTCGCCTTCGGACATGCGCCCAGATGCAACGCTGCGAATTTCCAAACCCGTTCCAGCAATCTCGGGCGCCAACCCCACCAACGCATAGAAGCGTTCAACCGGAGGCCACGCCGCAATCGCCTGCTGACGCGCAAGCAGCCCGATGGCAATGGTGCCCGTGACAAAAAGCAGCAGCGTCGCCCAGCCAAGCAGGTTCCGCCCACCCGGCGATGCCCGTCGGACGCTTGGAAGATTCGAACCGTCCGGAATGGCCCGTGGCTCGGAAGGGCGCGCGGCAAGCGATTCCGTGGAGCCATGGGAGGGTTCTTGATGCCAGACATGGCCACATTTCGCGCAGCGGACCTTGCGCCCAGCCGCCCCAATGGCATGGGGGTCAACCAAGTAACGGGCGGCGCAACTGCGGCAGCTAAGAATCATCGAAAAATTACCCTGGGAAACTGGCTGATTTTATAGGCAGAGACAAGTTTGAATGGCAAGGGCCACGCAGGGCGCTGGACGCGGTTGAGCCCTCTATGCGATCCTATTTTTCCCGAATTTCCTAGCTTTTTGGAGACCGAACGAGCGTGGACACAACTCCGATGGTGCGACTCCAGAATATCGGCATGCGGTATGGCCCTGGAGAAGAAATTCTTAGCGACGTCTCGTTCGAATTGGCGGCCGGGTCTTTCCATTTTCTAACTGGCCCCAGCGGTGCCGGCAAATCAACCCTTTTGAAGCTGATGCACCTTGCCGAACGGCCGACGCGCGGCTGGATACGGATCTTTGGAAAAGACGTGACGACCTTGCCGCGCTCGGCGCTTCCGGCCCTGCGGCGGCGCATCGGCATTGTTTTTCAGGATTTTCGCCTGCTTAACCACCTTTCTACCCTCGAAAACGTGGCCTTGCCCTTGCGCCTTGCCGGGGCGAAAAAGAAAGAAATCATTGAGCATGTCACGGAGCTTCTCAAATGGGTCGGCCTCGCCGACCAGATAAACGCACGCCCGCCAACGCTTTCGGGGGGACAGAAACAGCGCGTTGCCATTGCCCGGGCCGTTATCTCGCGGCCAAGCCTTTTGCTTGCCGACGAACCGACCGGAAATGTCGATGAACAAAGCGCTATGCGCATTCTTCGTCTGTTTGAAGAGCTCAACAAAATTGGAACGACCGTCGTCATTGCCACCCACAATGAATCGCTCGTCGGGCAATTTTCCTATCCGGCGCTTCGCCTTACGGATGGCAAACTCGTTTCCTGCCCGCAGGATGCCGCGCCCCCCGAAAGGGATGCCGCACGGGAAATCGCTTAAATGTTTTCAAGACCCGTCGAGCTTCAGTTTCGCCGCGACCCTTCGACGCGAACGCTGCCATGGATCATCGCCGTGATGGTTTTTTTGGCCAGCCTTGCGCTAAGCGGAGCGCTTTCCCTTGGGTCGGCGCTTGAACGCTGGGACCGCGGGCTCTCGGGAACGGTGACGGTTCAGCTTCTGCCCCCCAGCCCGGAAGACCCCTTTCCCGGCACCCTCGCCGACCGCCTTACGAAAACCCTTGAAATTCTGCGCAACACGCCCGGTATCCTGCGGGCCGAGGCCTTAACGGATGCGGAAATCGCCGCCCTGCTTGAACCCTGGCTCGGCAGCGGCGACATCCTTCAGGAATTGCCCCTGCCGAAGCTGATCGACGTGACGCTGGATCCTTTGCAGCGGCCGAATCTTGCCGAGCTTGAAGTGCGGCTGGGCGCGCAAGTGCCCGGTGCCTCCCTGGACGACCACGAACGTTGGCTGGAACGGCTGATTGCCTTTGCGCGCTCGGTCGAGATCGTCGCCGGCGGCATCGTCCTGTTGACGGTTTTCGCAGCGGTCGCGATGATCATCTTCACGACCCGCACCGGACTCGCCATCCATTGGAATACGATTGCCCTGCTACATACGTTCGGCGCCCAAGACAGCTACATCGCCAGACAGTTTCAATCCCACGCGATGCGGCTTGGCTTGCAAGGCGGCGCCGCAGGCGCAGCCCTTGCCGCCCTTACGATCCTGGCTGCCGGCCTGCTGGTCGAAGGGCTCGACATCGAAATGCTCACCGGCTTTTCTCTAACGGCGCGGCAATGGACTGCCCTTGCCGCCCTGCCGGTGATAACGGCAATCCTTTCCATGCTTGCCGCGCGCGTGACGGTGCTGCGGAAGCTTGCCCGGATGCTATAGGCCATGCGACTTGTTCTGCTCGACCGCGACGGCGTGTTGAACGAAAACCGGGAGGATTACGTCAAGCACCCGGGCGAGCTTGTCATGCTGCCCGGCGCCGGAAAGGCCGTCGCACGTTTGAATCAAGCGAATATCCGAGTGGCCCTGGTCACAAACCAAGCCGTCGTCGGCCGTAAAATTATCGACGAATCGATGCTTCACCAAATCCATCATCGGCTACGCAACGCCCTTGAAAAGGATGGGGCCAGACTGGATGCCATTTTCTATTGCACGGACCCTCCCGACGCACCGGGCCCGCGTCGAAAACCCAATCCCGGCATGCTTGCACAAGCCCTGGAGCGCTTTGCGGAAGACCCGAAGACAACGCCGATGATTGGCGATGCGCTTCGCGATCTGGAGGCGGCGGCCGCTTTGCATTGTCCGCGAATTCTCGTTCGCACCGGCAAAGGCGCTGCAACCCAGGCAGAAGGGATTCCAGGACACGTGCTTCCCGTCGCAATCTATGAGAACCTAGCCGAAGCCGTGGATGCCCTGCTAGAAGAGAGAAAATGAGAAGGGCCCCCATTTTTCGCAAGCGCCCCTCGCGGGCGCCTCGCTATTTCCTCCTCCTTTTCCTTGCCCTCGGCGGGTTGGCCTGGGCCTATGGCCTCGTCTGTTTTTCCCAACGGATTCCAGAACGCGTCACGGACGAGCGCACCCACACGGATGCCATTGTCGTGCTTACGGGCGGCAGCGAACGCCTGGAAGTTGGCGTCGGCCTTTATCTTGCCGCGATGGGAGAAAAACTTTTTATTTCCGGCGTCAACGCCCGCGTGCAGGCAAGCGACATTCTTCCAGAGGGGCGCCTTACCCAGGAAAAGATGCATTGCTGCATCGAGCTGGGCTACGAAGCAAGCAATACGATCGGCAACGCGCGCGAAACGGCAAGCTGGGTAAGAAAGGAAAAATTGCAATCCCTGCGTCTTGTTACGGCAAGCTATCACATGCCGCGCAGCCTATTGGAATTCCGGCATGCAATCCCATACGCGAAGATTGTTCCCCATCCCGTTTTTCCGAAAAATTTTCACCGCGAACAATGGTGGCGATGGCCAGGATCCGCCAAGCTGGTGCTGGCCGAATACCATAAGTTTCTTCTGGCACGCTTGCGCTTCTTTGCACCCGAAATCATAACCGGCGTCTTGCCAGCATGACCTTCCTGCGTTCCGCCTGTTTTAACGTGCTGTTCTTCGGCTGGACGGCGATGCTCGCCCTTGTCTGTCTGCCGATTCTTTTGCTTCCCAGACGCTATCTGCTTCACCTGGAAAAATTTTGGACGCGAAGCATGGCGTGGCTGCTGGCACATGTTGCCGGCATTACGACCGAGATTCGCGGGCGGGAACAATTGCCGAAAGGCCCCTTTCTTGTTGCGTCGAAACATCAATCCGCATGGGAAACGATGGCGTATGTTTTTCTTCTGCGTGACCCAAGTTTTGTGTTGAAGCGGGAAATTCTCTCTATTCCAATTTTCGGTCTTTACGTATGGAAGGCCGGCCTCGTTCCGATCGATCGCAAGCGGGGCGTAAAGGCGCTTCGGCGCATGTTGCAGAGCGCGCGAAATACCGTGGAGGAAGGGCGCCCCATCGTGATTTTCCCGGAGGGAACGCGCGTCGCGCCAGGAAGCCACCGCCCCTATCACTCAGGGGTCGTGGCGCTTTACCGGCATCTTCATCTGCCGGTTGTGCCGGTGGCATTGAATTCCGGCCTTTTCTGGCGCCGCCGCAGTTTTCTGAAACGCCCCGGAAAAATCGTTCTGGAATTTCTGCCCCCCATTTCGGCGGGCCTCGAAAAAACCGCCTTCCTGGCAGAGCTCGAAGCGCGGATCGAAGCGGCCACAACCAAGCTCCTTCAAGAAGCGGCCGAGACCGGGAAATAACCTCTAAAAATTTCACAGCGAAATGGCGTGGATGAAGCTGTGGATAAATTGAAAAGCCGGGGTAACCTAAAATTATGGTCTAAGAACATGGCCTTGACGCCCGCCGCTCCTGTGGAAACATAACAAGAACATTCCCTTGACGACGAAGTTCCACCCCCCTAGAGTTACGGGGTTCGACCTTAAAATAGTCAGTTTTTAGAAGGACTTCCCGGCCCTTGCCGGAAGTTGCCGCGCTCCCCCTGTCACGAGGTGCAAGCACCCCCATGGTTTCTGCGACTCCGGTTTCCCAACAGATCTGGGACATGAAGTACCGCCTCAAGACGGGCACGGGCGAGCCTGTGGACAAGACGATCGAGGACAGCTGGCGGCGCATTGCGACGGCCCTTGCCGAGCCGGAAAAAGACGCGGCTTCCTGGGCGGATCGCTTCTACGAAGCGCTGGCGGATTTTCATTTTCTGCCAGCCGGCCGCATCCTCGCCGGCGCGGGCACCCAGCGCGAGGTAACGCTTTTCAACTGCTTTGTCATGGGGACCATCCCCGACGACATGGGCGGCATTTTCGAGCATTTGCGAGAGGCCGCGCTGACGATGCAGCAAGGCGGCGGCATTGGCTACGATTTCTCGACGCTTCGGCCAAAGGGCGCACCGGTTCATGGCGTCGGCGCAGACGCCTCTGGGCCGCTTTCTTTTATGGACGTCTGGGACGCCATGTGCCGAACGATCATGAGCGCCGGCTCGCGGCGCGGCGCCATGATGGCCACGATGCGCTGCGACCACCCCGATATCGAAGCCTTCATCGAAGCAAAGCAGGAGGCAGGCCGACTCCGCATGTTCAATCTTTCCGTGCTGGTGACGGATGCGTTCATGGAGGCGCTGCAAGCGGATGAATCGTGGGAGCTTACCTTCGACGGGGTTTGCCACAAAAGCCTTCCCGCCCGCGAGCTGTGGGACAAGATCATGCGGGCAACTTACGCCTATGCCGAACCCGGCGTTATCTTTGTCGACCGCATTAATCAGCGCAACAATCTCTCTTACTGCGAGAACATCACCGCAACGAATCCTTGCGGCGAACAACCCCTGCCGCCCTATGGCGCCTGCTTGTTGGGCTCTATCAATTTGGCGCGCCTGGTCCGCGACCCTTTTTCAGAACATGCGCGGATCGACGAAACCGAACTTTCCCAAATCGTCACGACGGCCGTCCGCATGCTGGACAATGTCATCGACGTTTCGAAATTTCCTCTGCCGCAACAACGGCATGAAGCCTTATCGAAGCGGCGGATCGGCCTTGGCGTGACCGGCCTCGCAGACGCGTTGATCCTTTGCGAAGCAAGATATGGCGCCAAACGTTCGATCGAATTGACGGAAAGCTGGATGCGCACGATCCAACGCGCCGCCTATTTCGCCTCGGCAGAACTTGCCGAAGAGAAGGGCGCCTTCCCGCTTTACGACGCCGAAAGCTATCTCGCCGGCGAGACCGTTTGCAAACTGGATGCGGACGTCCGCGACGCCATTCGCAAGAAAGGCATCCGCAATGCGCTGCTTACTTCGATTGCGCCAACCGGCACGATTTCGTTGTTCGCGGACAACGTTTCTTCCGGTTTGGAACCCGTCTTCAGTTACACCTATAAACGGAACATCTTGATGCCGGATGGCAGCCGGCGCGAAGAGGAAGTCAGCGATTACGCCTACCGTCTCTATCGCCGCATGCGGGGCGAATCGGCGCCGCTTCCAGATTATTTCGTCAGCACCCAGCATTTGACGCCCCGCGAACATCTTTGCATGCAGGTTGCCGTGCAGGCCTATGTGGACAGCTCCATCTCGAAAACGATCAACTGTCCGGAAAGCCTCTCCTTCGAAGATTTCAAGAACGTCTACCGCGACGCCTATGAGATGGGTTGCAAGGGATGCACGACGTATCGCCCCAACGCGGTTACGGGCGCGGTGTTGATTGCCGACGCGGCCCCCGAAACGGAAGCGGCGCAGGAAGAGCTGCCGCTCGACCATCAAGGCGCCGGCCCATTGCCCGAGGATGCGTTGGAAGGCGGCGTCGTCTACATGACCCAGCCGCTGGACCGGCCGGGCGAATTGCCGGGCCGCACCTACAAGCTGAAATGGCCGGAAAGCGATCACGCCATGTACATCACGCTCAACGACGTGATTCGGGATGGCCGTTGCCGCCCGTTCGAAATTTTTATCAATTCGAAGAACATGGAGCATTACGCCTGGACGGTCGCACTCACGCGCATGATCAGTGCCGTTTTCCGCCGCGGCGGGGACGTCTCTTTCATCGTCGAGGAATTGAAGGCCGTCTTTGACCCCCGCGGCGGCCAATGGATGGGCGGGCGCTATGTGCCTTCCCTGCTTGCCGCCATCGGCGAAGTGATTGAGCAACATATGATTGAAATCGGCTTCCTGGCCGGCCCGACAACCGGAGAAGCCCGAAAAGCACAGGCAGAGAAACAGGTCGTTGGCATGCCGAACCACCGGCTTTCCCAATGCCCGAAATGCGGCGCCGCAAGCGTGATCCATCAGGAAGGCTGCGACCGTTGCACGTCTTGCGACTACTCGCGTTGCGCCTAAGACGGCTTGCTCATATAAGCCGGAATTTTTTATAAAAACTTTTGAATGCGCTGCAGGCCGCGATCGCGAATGCCGAGGGTTTCGAGATGCGCCACCGTGCTTTCAAAATATTCGCGATTGGGCCCGGCCGAGCCTGAGGAAGCCGCAATGATTTGTGCCGCCTTTCTGGGCGCGACTTTCCCGGCATATTGAAGATGGGCCGGGTCCGCCACATACGCCTCGGCGCGAACGGAAGTCCCGGCCAGATCCCCGTCAAAATGGATGGCAAGCCGACGGCGAAGGTAAACGCCTGTCACCTGCTCGCGCGCATCGAGATCGACCAGCACCCCGGCCTCGCGGGCAGGCGAGATGCGGAAAGCCCGGCCCCGGCAGGCGCCGCCGCGATCCAGGCCAAGGACCAAGCCCGGCTTTTCCGCCGAACCCCGATAGACATGGGAAAAGATACAGAACGCCCGATGATACCCGCGCAGCAACGCCGGGCGAACCTCCAGATATTCGAATTCCGGATTCCACATCAACGAGCCATAGGCAAAAACCCAGGCGCCGGTGCGCGTTGCGGAAGATTGAAGCGTGTTCTTGGCCAACCCGATGCCCCATTCAAGAACGCGAGCGCGGTTTTTACGCCTGCTTTGCGTCGATGATGCTGCGGCGAATGGCGCGCGTGCGCGCAAAGAGTTCCTCGAGGGTCTGCCCGTCTCCCCAGCGGATGGCGCGCTGCAGCGCCGTAAGGTCCTCTGTGAAACGGCCAAGCATTTCGAGAACCGCGCTCTGATTGTTCAGGAAAATATCCCGCCACATCACCGGATCGGAAGCCGCGATGCGGGTAAAGTCGCGAAAGCCGGACGCGGAAAATTTGACGATTTCGGCGCGCTCGCTTTCTTCCAGATCCGTCGCCGTGCCAACGATGGTGTAGGCGATCAAATGGGGCAGATGCGACGTAATGGCCATCACCTTGTCATGATGTGCGGCGTCCATGATTTCAACCTGGCTGCCGGCGCGGCGCCAAAGTTCGGCAACGCGCTCGATGGCCTCGGGCGCCGTGTCCGTCATCGGCGTCAACACGCACCAACGCCCTTCGAACAAGCTATCAAACCCGGCTTCCGGACCGGAATGCTCGGTCCCGGCGACCGGATGGGTCGGCACGAAATGCACACCTTCCGGAACAAGCGGGCCCAAATTGCGCAGCACGGTTTCCTTCACCGAACCGACATCGCTTAAGATGGCGCCCTTCTTCAAATGCGGCGCGATGGCCTCGGCAATCGCCTTGTAAGCGCCGATCGGCGTACAGATGACGACAAAATCCGCGTCCTCCACCGCCTTGGCCGCGTCCGCCTCCGCGCGGTCGATGAAGCCAAGATCAAGGGCCGTCGCAAGGGTTTTCTCACTGCGCGCGCAGCCGATGACTTCCCCCGCAAGGCCTTCGCGCTTTATAACGCGGGCAAGCGAAGAGCCGATCAGCCCCAGACCAATCAGGGCAACTTTTTCAAATAAAGGGGACGCTGCCATTTTCTAGTCCATCAAGTCGGAAAGCGCCGCTGCGACCGCGCGCATTTCCTCTTCCTTGCCGATCGTAATTCGCAGGCAATCCGGAAGACCATAACTCGCAACCTTCCGGGGAATGATGCCCCGTTCGTTCAGGAGGCGGTTCGCGGCTTCGGCATTTCGTGACGGATCCTCAGGGAAGCGCACGAGGAGAAAATTCGCAACACTTGGATACACCTGAAGCCCAATCCCTTCCAGTGCCTCGGAAAGCCAGGCCCGCCACTTTGTATTATGCGCCTTCGCCTGGTCAAAAAATGCCACATCCTCCAGAGAGGCTACCCCAGCGGCTTGTGCCGGGCCCACGACATTGAAAGGCGCGCGCAGGCGATTGAGCACATCCGCGATCGACGCCGGGCAATAGGCCCAACCCAGCCGCAGCGCGCTTAGGGCAAAGATCTTTGAAAACGTCCGGGTCATGACGACGTTTTCCCCTGCGTCCACCAAATCCATCCCCGGCGTGTAATCCGTCTCGGTCACAAATTCCGCGTAGGCCGCGTCGATGACCAACAGGACATCCGATGGCAAGCCTTCCCGCAAGCGGCGAAGCTGATCCCCGTTCAGGTAGCTCCCGGTCGGATTGTTCGGATTGGCAAGAAAAACGATCCGTGTCCGCGGCGTCACCCGTGCCAGGAAATCGTCCACATCCGCCGTCACATTCTTTTCCGGAACCGCGATCGGCACGGCACCGACACTGTGGGCAAGAATGGGAAACAGAAGGAAGCCATGCTCGCTATAGAGAATTTCATCCTCCTGTCCGGCATAGGCCCGCGCCAGCAGGGTTAGAAGGTCGTCCGAACCATTGCCGCAAACGATCCGATCGGCATCAAGGCCGAAACGCTTGCCGATGGCCTGGCGCAGGGCCACCGCCTGCCCATCCGGATAGCGGTGCAGCGCCGCCGCCGCCGCCAAATACGCTTCCCGCGCCCTCGGGCTTGGGCCAAGCGCACTTTCGTTCGACGAAAGCTTCATCGCGTCCGCCACCCCCGGAAGGTGCGATTCACCGCCAACGTAAGGCGCGATTTCTAAAATGCCCGGTCGAATTTTAAGTGCGCACACGGGAAGGTTTCCTGCCTTGCTGGCGCTTTCCCCCATCCAGGGGAACGGCGTAACTACCTAAAATCGCGACCCGTTTTGCCTGCGCGCCAAGACGTTTCTGGACGCGTAGAAGCACGGGATCCGCCTCTCCAAAAAAGCCTTCCGCTTCGATGAGCGAAAAGCGCTGCCGGGCGCTTGCGGAACCACGCCACGTAAACACCGAACGGCTTTTGATCTTTTCGCCGGCAAAGGCCGCCGCGAGGCGTGCCGGGCCAATGCCGCCCGCCGTAACAACCATGAAAAAACTACGGTCCTTGCTGCTTGGCTCCGCCGGTATCGGTGCAACGAGCAGGGCTTGCGTCTTGCCTTCGCCGTTTTCGAAATCAACAAAAGGAAGACCTGCAACGATTTGCAAATCTTCGAATCGGCCGGCAAGGTGTCGCCACCACGCATCTTCTTTCTTGCATGGCACGGGAAGCACACCCGCCGAGGCCGTACGCTCCGAAACTTTTTTAAGAACGCTTGTCACCGACGATTCGGCCGTCATGGGAACAATGGAACCGTAATGTTCCCGCGCAAGCTCCCAGCACCCGTCCTTCGTCTTTGGACGGTACACCGCAAGCGAAAAATGTTCCTGATGCGCCAAATGCGACGCGATGATGGTTCGCCAGATCTCGACGATTCCCAATTTTGGGAAACGTCCTTGATGACGGCGAAGCAATCGCCGGAGGATTTCTATCTCGCGGCTAGGCCGAAAAAATCCGCCGCGCCGAAAGGCACGCTGCTTGTGCTTATACGCCCGAATCTTTTCGACGACCGCTGCGCGCTGCCACAGCAATTCTTGAAGGGTGTCGTCAATTCGATCGATATCGCGGCGCAGCTCCTCAAGGGGATTTCCATCCGTCATCTTGTTCAAAACCAAGCCCAGCAAGGCGTTAGTAGTAGTCGGAGAAGCCTGTAAAATCAAAGAAAACATTGACAGCTAGACCCCCGGAACCTAGCTATGCAACCTTTCCTGCTTCATTTTCCGAAGGACGGGATCGGCCCGCAAGCGCAACCATGTCTCAGGTCAGCGAAATCATCGGTGAGGGAGGCAAGGTCGAGCTGGGGACCAAGACGCCACTGCGTCTGGACTGCGGCGTGGACCTTGGTCCGTTCACCATTGCCTATCAGACCTATGGCCGGTTGAACGCCGAACGTTCGAACGCGATCTTGGTTTGCCACGCGTTAACGGGCGACCAACACGTCGCCGGCCCGCATCCGGAGCAGGGAAAACTCGGTTGGTGGCACTTTATGGTTGGGCCGGGCCGACCGTTGGACACGGACCGTTATTTCATTATTTGCGCGAATGTCCTTGGCGGCTGCATGGGAACAAGCGGGCCGAAGGAAATAGATCCGGCTACCGGCAAACCCTATGGCCTGCATTTTCCGGTTATCACCATTGCCGACATGGTGCGCGCGCAAGCCCTGTTGCTTGACCATTTAAACATCGAACAATTGTTTTGTGTGATCGGCGGCTCCATGGGTGGCATGCAAGCGCTTCAATGGGCGGCAAGTTTTCCGGAACGCGTGTTTTCGGCCGTTCCCATTGCGACGGCTGCGCGGCATTCCGCCCAGAACATTGCGTTTCACGAAGTCGGGCGCCAAGCCATTATCGCGGACCCCGATTGGTGTGGTGGCGACTATTTCAACCACGGCAAACGGCCAACGCGAGGATTGGCGGTGGCGCGCATGGCTGCGCATATTACGTATTTGTCGGAAGCCGCGCTGACCCGAAAATTCGGACGCGCCTTGCAGGACCGAAAAGTGGTGACCTATGGCTTCGACGCAGACTTCCAGGTTGAGAGCTATCTCCGCCATCAGGGGAGCACGTTTGTCGATCGCTTCGACGCAAACGCATATCTCTACATCACGCGCGCCATGGATTATTTCGATTTGGCCGAAGAATATGATGGCGTGCTCGCCAATGCGTTCCGAGAAACGAAAACACGTTTTTGCGTTGTTTCCTTCACCAGCGACTGGCTTTTTCCAACCCAGGAAAGCCGGGAAATTGTGCACGCTTTGAACGGCGCCGCCGCGAACGTTAGCTTCGTTGAGATCGAAACCGATACCGGCCACGACGCCTTTCTTCTGGACGAAGCGAAGTTCACCGAAACGCTGCGCGGGTTTTTGGGCGGCGCCGCCGAACATCGGGGGCTGCCATTACGATGACGGGGACCCATGAAAATCAATCTGTTAAGGCCATTCGCGTCGATTTGCAGCGCATCGCCGAGATGGTCCAACCGAAAAGCCGTGTCCTGGACCTTGGCTGCGGGGATGGCAGCCTTCTCGACTATCTTGTGCATGCAAAGGATGTCGATGGCCGGGGAATCGAACTCAAGCAGGAACGCGTTCATCTATGCGTCAGCCGCGGGCTTTCGGTTATCCAGGGCGACGCCGAAGCGGACTTAAAAGATTATCCCGCGCATTCTTTCGATTACGTTATCCTCAGCCAAACCTTGCAGGCGATGCATGCGCCAAGAGAGGCGCTTTTCGAGATGCTCCGCATTGGGCATCGCGCCATCGTCTCTTTTCACAATTTCGGTTATTGGCGGGCCCGTTTCGACCTGCTGCTCCGAGGCCGGATGCCAACCAGAGGCGTCTTCAATCGCCCCTGGTACGAGACGCCGAATATTCATAATTGCACCATTCGCGATTTTATCGGCTTGTGCGACGAACTTGGCATTGTCGTGGAGAAGCGCATTTCGCTCGACCATTCCGGTCGGGCGGGCCGATCGGGGCTTGCCCATTTCTTTCCAAATCTTTTTGGCGAACAGGCGGTCTTTCTGTTGCGCCGAAGGGATTCCTAGCTTCTCGGAGAAACGTTGTCGGAAACCGGCACATAGGCTCTGCGCCGCACTGGGCTTGGCGAGGCGACCGCGTAAATCTGCTTGCTTGCCTCCATTAACAGCACGCCTGAGAAAGTTGGAAACCAGCGAAGACCCGCCTTTTCCCAAGCCGCGGCCGAACTCAACAGAACTTTTGAAGACGTCGGCGGCACGAAAAGGGCGCGTCTGGTTTTAACCGGCGTAAGCATGTTTTCGCGGAGCACACGGGAGAGCTGCGAAGTCGTGTAAGGGCTGCCATGGCCGAAAGGCGTTCGTTCAAAGCGGGCCCAGATGCCGCGCCGGTTTGGAATGACGATCAAAAGGCGCCCATTGTCGGCAAGCACGCGCCAGATTTCCCGCATCATTGGACGCACTTGATCGCTGAATTCAAGCCCATGAACCAGCAGGATCCGATCCATCGAAAGATCCGGGAAAGGCAGTTCGGATTCATGCGCAAGGGTGGTCAAGCCGGGCCCCGACGACGGCCAGGGAAGCGTTCCTTGCGAGGCGGGCATGGTCGCCAGCGTGCGGGCGGCCGTCCTGCGAAAGGGGCTCAGATAGGGCGTCGCATAGCCCAACCCCAAGACCGACATGCCGGCCAGGCTCGGCCACAACCCGCCAATGCCTGCCGCGATCATCCGGTGCGCGGTCTGGCCGAGGCCGGTCGCATAAAAATCTCTTAAATCAACTACGTCGCGCCACATGGTTCGGCAAACCTATCATAAAGCGGGGAGGAAATTCCCGAATCACGGTGCTCCGAACTTTCCAATGCCGTAGCCAGGACGCGCCGATAATGGTAAATTAATCAACCAACTAGCGCGGAATAACGCCGATGAGTCAGCTGGCTATCCATCAAATTCCATTGCTTCAGGACAATTACGGCTATGTGCTCCACGACCCGGTGGACCACGTTACCGCCATGATCGACCCCGCCGTCGCCGAGCCGGTTTTGCGGGACGTGGCGAAGCGCGGCTGGAGTCTCGATTACGTTTTAAATACGCACCACCACTACGATCATACGGGCGGCAATCTGGAACTGAAGCGAACAACGGGCTGCAAAATTGTGGGCCCGCGTCACGACAGCGACCGAATTCCGGGAATGGATTTGGGCGTTTCGGATGGGGATACGGTGCGCGTCGGTTCGGCAACGGGCGAGGTCATTGCGGTGGATGGGCATACCCACGGGCATATTGCCTTCTGGTTTCGCGAAAGCAACGCGCTTTTTTGCGGCGACACCCTATTCTCTTTGGGATGCGGACGCCTTTTCGAGGGTGAGCCGGAAGAAATGTGGGAATCGCTGAAACGCCTACGCGCCCTGCCGGATGAAACGCTGGTTTGCTGTGGCCATGAATATTCCCAGGCGAATGCCCGCTTCGCCCTGAGCCTCGACCCCAACAATCCGGACTTGCTGGCACGCGCGCAGGAAATCGATGAAAAGCGCGCCCAGGGACACGCGACCGTTCCAACCACGATGGAGATGGAACGGCGAACCAATCCGTTTCTTCGGGCAGATACGGAAAACATCGCCCTGGCTGTCGGCATGCAGGGCGCGCCGGCCGCCCAAGTCTTTGCAGAGATCCGTCACCGTAAAGATATTTTTTAGACGCCGCCTTTCACGCGCGGCTCAATACATGTGCTGGCCGCCATTGATGGACAGGGTCGATCCCGTCACAAAGCCTGCCTCATCGGCCGCCAGAAAAAGAACGCCACGGGCAATTTCCTCCGCCCGCCCCAAGCGACCAACCGGAATCTTGGCAATAATTTTTTCCAACACCTTTGGCGGTACGGAGCGCACCATCTCGGTATCGACATAGCCGGGCGCAATTGCGTTTACGGTAATCCCCTTCGATGCGGATTCTTGCGCAAGCGCTTTTGTAAAGCCGTGAATGCCAGATTTGGCCGCGGCATAATTCACCTGCCCGTATTGGCCGGCCTGCCCATTGATGGAACCAATGTTGACGATGCGTCCAAACCCCATCTCCCGCATCTGGGTAATCGTGCAACGGCACATGTTGAAACACGAGGTGAGGTTCGTGTGCAGCGCTTCGCCCCACGCTTCCGGCGTCATCTTGTGCAAAACCGAATCGCGCGTAATGCCCGCATTGTTGACGAGAACCGTTACCGGACCAAGTGCTGCAGAAATTTCGGCGACGCCCGCCTCACAAGCAGCAAAATCGGCCACGTCCCATTTGTAGACCGGGATACCCGTGGCCTCGCGGAATTTGGCCGCTGCCTGGTCGTTCCGGCAATAATTGGCCGCCACGTCATAGCCCGCGGCCTTCAGGGCCTTCGAAATGGCGGCACCGATTCCACGTGTGCCCCCGGTCACCACAGCTACTCGTTGCATCTCGCCTCCAAAATTATAATTTTATTTCAATATGTGATTATATATGATAGTATAATAATACTTATATCTTAAATAGAATAATATTGTTCTTATTTGGATTTTGGGTTTGACGATCAAATCGCTGAGAGGCTGCGCAGCCATGCCGCAAGGGGCTGCCACAGGGCTTTTTTCGCCTGGGTGCCGACGGCCATGCCGATATGGCCGCTGGCAAGCAGCCTTGCTTCCGCCTTCGGCAAGGCCTCGGCCAGGGCGCGGGCGGAATCCGGCGGCACGATATAGTCCTGAGCGGGGACACAAACAAGCGAAGGGCGATCAAAATTCCCCGGGCGCAGCTTTTTCCCCCCGATTTGCCATTCCCCGCGGGCAGGCAAGTTTTCGCCGTACCAATCCAAAAAACACTCCCTCGCCACGGGGGCGGCCAAGGCCGTACCGTCGTTTATCCATTCCTCAAGCGCCATAAAATCCTGGGCCCGCGCGGAATTCGGATCGAGGGAGGCAAAATTGCGAAATTTTCGTGCCGATTGAAACGGGCTTAGAAAAAAGAAAAGGCTTTGCAGGGCATCGACCGGCAATTCTCCCAGCCTATCGACAAGCGGTGCGAGGGATTCAAACACGCTCTTTGCAATTTCCCCCTGACGTTTTCCAAGCTCGCCTGCATGAAAATCCCAAGGCGTGGCGAGCAGGGCAAGCCCCGGCACAAATTTTTTCTGACGTTCTGCAAGCGCCAACGCCAGCAGCCCGCCCATGCAATAGCCGGCGATGGCAACCCGTTCGCCCGCCAAAGACTGCACCGCCCGAAAAGCGCCTTCCAGCGGGCCGGCAATATAGTCCGTAAGCGTGAAGCGGCGCTCTTTCTCGCCCGGGCTTCCCCAATCCAGCAAAAACGGCCAAACGCCCTGATTGGCTAAATAGCGAAGCATGCTGGTTCGTTCGGAAAGATCCAGCACGTAAGAACGGTTGATGAGGGAGGGCACAAAAAGAACCGGAATGCCCTTTGCCTTGGCCGTCGCTTCCGTTCCGTAATCAAAAAGACGGGCCGCTCCGGAACGCCAAACCACCGGCGGCATCGGCAAGTCGCGGCGATATGCGTTGCGGCGATAACGGAGGATGCCTGCAAGCATGTCGGAAAGCTGTCGCGCAGCAACGCCATTGACGGCTTCGCGAAAGGCGTTCGCCTCGACGTCAGCGAGATTTTTTCGAAGGGCTTCGACGGCGGGGGCCAGGTTTGGTTTCCAGGGCACCCAATCGTTTTTCGATGTCAGCGAGACGCTTTGCGAACTCATCCAAGCGAAGGTCGATGCCGACAAGTGAAGCGGCAGGGGCCGTGGGCCGAGACGCCGGACCGGCGTCGGGGTCTTTTCCGTTTTTTGGCGGCGCGTTTGAATGATCGGCTCCTAACACAGCGGGAAAGGTGCCATCCGCAAACAAGCGGGTGAGGCGCGTCCATCCCTCGACGTTGCCCGGATCCAACGCCATGGCCGCCAACTGGTCCTGCCAAAGCTCGAGAAAGCGGGCGGCCAGGGCCTCAAGATCCGGGGATTTCGGCTCCGTGGGCTTCGACATGATGGGATCATAATGCAGCGCATTGCTGGATGACAACGCCAGCCTGCACAGGCTATCCAGGCCTATGCCCACAGGAAAAGAATTCTGCTATGCTGTGTCGCAGCAAAATCATTCGCAACCGCACAGGGTTCGATTGTCATGAGCAGGAAGAAAACCGCTTCCGAAAGCGACGGGCCGGTCACGATCAAAAAATACGCGAACCGGCGTCTCTACAACACCACAACCAGCAGCTATGTGACGCTGGATGACCTAAGCAAGATGGTAAAAGAGGGAACGGACTTTGTCGTCTATGACGCAAAGACGGGGGAAGACCTCACCCGGTCCGTTCTTACCCAGATCATCGTCGAGGAAGAAGCGAAAGGCGAGAACCTGCTCCCAATTAAATTTTTACGGCAGTTAATCAGCTTTTATGACGGCGGGTTTCAGAATGTTTTGCCGCAGTATCTTGAATGTTCGATGCAAACCTTTTCGCAAAATCAAGAACAGCTGCGTCAATATCTAGCGGACTCCTTCGGAACGGTGCAGCCGCTCGAATCCTTTGAGGAACTTAGCAAGAAGAACCTGGCCATCTTTGAACGTATGATGGAACTGTTTTCTCCTTTTGCAGGCCCAGGCACGAACAGCGAAGCCGCCGCCGAGAAAAAACCCTCCGGCGCATCCGATTCCGCCACACGGTCCTTTCATGACCTGCAAGAACAGCTGGACGTTATGCAACGGAAATTGGAAGAAATCACCAAGAAGTCGGGAGACTAAAGGCTCTCTTTTTTCTTTTTGCGGAATTTAAGCCCGGTTTTTCCCTGCCAAGATGGAAATTGGTATGACCTTGGCCTCCTTCAACCAGGGCCGTTCGATTTCAGGCCGCCCGAAATAGTAGCCTTGCATCTGATGCACGCCCTGTTTGTAAAGGATCTCGACGTCCTCCTTTGACTCGACGCATTCCGCAACCGTGTTCATGTGAAATCCTTTTGCAAGGTCAACCAGCGTCTTTACGACCAGCTGATTTTCACGGCTTTCCGACATGCCCGAAACAAAGCTGCCATCGATCTTCAAAATATCAACCGGCAGTGCTTTCAGGTGATGAAAGGACGTGAACCCGGCACCGAAATCGTCGAGTGCCACGCGACAGCCAAGCCCCCGCAGGGTGGACACGAATCGGGCCGATTCGGCAATGTCCTGCAGCGCCGCCGTCTCCGTAATCTCAATGATGAGGCGCCTCGCAACTCCGGGCCGGTCCTTCAGGGCAAGGGTAAATTTGCTAAGCCAGGTTGGGTCCGTGGCCGTGAGGCCGGAAACGTTGAGGGCCAGAGAAACATCCGGATGTTCCTCCAATTCCTGCAGGGCCAAGCCAAGCGCATAATGGTCGATGAGCCTTGCATAACCAAGCTGCTCGAGCGTCGGCACAAATTCGGCCGCTGTAACAACGGTGATGTCGTCGCGCAACAGGCGAAGCAGGCATTCATAATAGGCAACGCCTCTCGTCTCACATTCGATAATCGGCTGGAACGCGAAAACGAGCCGGTTTTCCTGAATGGCCTGCTGAATCTCGTGAAGAATCGCGAGATTTCTTCGTTGGCTGCGACGACGTATTTTTGTCTGATGAAATGGAATATAGCAATTGTAGCCCATACGGCGCGCCTTCCCCAAGGCCATGTCCGCCTTGGCAAAGGCATCGTGCGCCGTCTGGGCAATGTCCGGGAAAGCGGCGCCGCCAATCGAAACGGTTACCGAGACCAGGCCGTCTTCCGTCTCAACCGCTGCGCCGCGAACGGACTGCAACAGCGTCTCGGCGACGATCGGAACGTCCTCTTCCGGACAATGGGTAAGCACGATGCCAAAACGGTCGCGGCCTACGCGCCCAATCACATCTGCTGCGCGCAAGCAGCCCTCTAAGCGCTGATGCACGATTAGTACAATCGAATCAATCGTCGATTCGCTCCATTCCGCATCGACGTCCGCCAGTTGATCGATGCCAACGGAAAGGTAGCCGCCCGAGCTCTCGTCCCGTCGGCAACGGTTGATAGCCTCGCTTAGCGCGTCCACAAGCTTGGCGCGGCTATATTGCCCTGCTGTGCCCTGGTTTGACGTGCTGGCGGCGACCGCTTCCAAAGCGGTGCTTGGTTTTGAGATTGCCCGCAAGACGCCGCAGATTTTTACCGGGTCGTTGGATTGATCCAGCGTGACCGTGGATCGCTCCTGAATCCAAGACGACGCCCCATCAGGGCGTCGGATCCGGTATTCGCATTCAATTGGGCTGTGGGAGGCGTTGCGCGTGACAAGGCTTGCTTGAAGGCGCGTCAAATCATCCGTCTCGATCAGCGCATTCAGACCGCTTCGGGTCGTCACCTGCTCAAGCGCGGGAAGATCGAGAATGGCAGACGCACGATCCGACCAAAGAATCGCATCCGTCGCGAGGTCCCACTCGAAGACAACCTCGCCCAGGGCGGCCATGGCCGCGTCCAACCGCGTCAACTTGACACGATTTTCCGCCTGCTTTTCTTCTACCGCCGTACCTTTTTTTGCATCCTGCAACGTCATGCCTTCTACCTAAAGGCTCCCTCGTTATATGCCTTCTACATGAAGACGCTCGTACTAACGGTCTAGTTGACCGATCCAACACGTTAAGAAGGCGCCCCTTTACAAAGGATTAATTTTTGCACTTCCTGTGCGTTTACCAATGTTTCCGTTGCAGCCTGTCGCGGGAACTTTGGTTAACGCGCAAACTATTTAGTATGGTTAATAGAGAAAAAACATTTAAAGCTTTTTATCGATCGAATATACTTTTCGCGACTGTAACGGTCGCAACTGTGACGGCGATCGCGTTTACGCAAGAAGCCATATGTTAAAAACGTTACTTAACGACCCACAGAAAACGACGTGACAATGGAAACGTCCGGAACTGGAAGAGGACCGATTCAATCGGTTGCTTCCGTACATTTTTCACACCGGCCGCCGGAGCGGGAAAACCGCTCCGTTGCTCCGGAGGAACGAGACCGCCCGGAATTCGAAATCGGCGATCCGGCTGTCCCCTCCATGGATGGGAAAGGCGTGCGGGGCGAAGAAAATACGCCGGTGCTGCTGCCCGCCCTTATTTCGGAAGCAAGCCTTTCCCCCTATACGGCCCTTCCCTTCGCCGTACAGCAGATTGCTCAGGAAACGCCCTTTTTTCCTGCTGCGAGCGGGCCGCACCAACATCGCGACGGCGTTTCGGCCTATGCCCGGGCGGAAGCATCCTTTGCCCTATCCCCATTGGTTTTGCCCCCTAGCGTTCGCGCCTGATCGCAACCCCCATCGACGGCCAAGCCCTTCTCCAGCGTTGGTTGACGACACGTCGTCCGACGCCTAGGTTCCTGTCGCTGCCTGCGGAAGCCGGAAAGTCAGGCGATTTTTGGGAAATGGGTTAAACGATGTCCAATCGCGAGGCCGCGGCAACATGCAAGGCCTGGCCATTTCAGGAAGCGCAGCGCATCTTCGAGCGCATCGACGGGAAATGCCCTGAGAAGGGTCATGTTCTCTTCGAAACCGGCTATGGCCCCTCCGGCCTTCCCCATATTGGAACCTTTGCCGAAGTCGTCCGCACGACAATGGTCCGCCGCGCTTTTTCCGAGCTGACGGATATCCCCACACGCCTTTTCACGTTTTCCGACGACATGGACGGGCTTCGCAAGGTCCCGGAAAACGTCCCAAACCAGGCCATGCTGGCCGAACATTTGGGAAAGCCCTTAACCGCCATACCGGATCCGTTCGATACCCATGAAAGCTTCGGGCATCACAACAATGCGCGCCTTCGAACCTTCCTCGATTCGTTTGATTTCGAGTACGAATTCCAAAGCGCCACCCAATGCTACAAAAGCGGCCGCTTCGACCCCATCCTTTGCAAGGTCCTTGCGCATTATGACGAGATTCTGGAGGCCGTCCTGCCTATTTTAGGAAAGGAACGGCGCGCCACCTACAGCCCCTTCCTTCCCATTTCCCCAAAGACGGGGCGGGTTCTGCAAGTGCCCATCCTTGCCAAAGATGTGGCCGCCGGCACCATCACCTTTGAGGATGAAGACGGCACGAAGACCGAACTGCCCGTCACAGGCGGCCATTGCAAATTGCAATGGCGCGTAGACTGGGCGATGCGGTGGACGGCGCTGGACGTTGATTACGAAATGTCCGGGAAGGATTTGATTGATTCCGTGCGCATCGGAAATCGTATTTGCCGCGTTCTGGGCGGCACGCCACCCGAAGGCTTCACCTACGAACTTTTCCTGGACGAGAACGGCGAAAAAATTTCGAAGTCGCGAGGGAACGGCCTGGGCGTGGACGAATGGCTTCGCTACGCACCGCCGGAAAGCCTTAAATTATTCATGTATCAATCGCCGAAAAAGGCCAAGCGGCTTTACTTCGACGTCATCCCCAGAAACGTGGACGATTATCTAAGCTTTCTGGAAAAATATGCAGCGCAGGAAACCGCCGAGCGTTTGAAAAATCCGGTCTGGCATATTCATGAAGGGATGCCGCCGGCAGAGACCTTTCATCTGACCTATTCGATTTTGTTGAATCTGGCGAACGTTTGCCACGCGGAAGAAAGCGCCGTTCTTTGGGGCTATCTTTCCAGATACGCGCCCGAGGCAAGCCCCGAGAGCGCGCCCATTCTCGACGCACTTGCGAAGCATGCCGTTCATTACTATCAGGACTTCGTCAAACCGGCGAAGCGTTACCGGAAGCCGAACGCCGTCGAGCAGGCCGCCCTCCAGGACCTAGCGGACGCGCTCGCCGCCTTACCTCAAGGTGCGGACGCGGTCACTATCCAGACGGAAGTCTACGAAATCGGCAAGCGCCACCCCTTTCCCGATCTGAAAGCGTGGTTCCAAGCCCTCTATGAAATTCTCCTCGGACAATCCCAGGGGCCCCGCATGGGATCCTTTATTGCCTTATACGGGCTGGAGGAGACGCGTCTTCTCATCGGCCAGGCCTTGGCCGGCGAATTGGTGCAGGAAAACCCAGCGGCACCGAAAGCAGATTAGGGTTTTTAAAGCCAATCTTTAAGATCGGAATGTCGGCCGAGATTCTGGCAGGCGACGGAGCTATTGGCTGACCCAGACGATGCGGGCCATCCAGTCGACGTTCTCCATGGGAAGGATGCGATCCCCATAGGCGCGGTTGAGGGAGAGCAGCTCAATCCGCTTGCTGCTTTGGCGCTTTAATTCCTTCGCCAACACTTCGCCCTCCTTCGTTTTTACGACGATGCGATCCCCCCGACGAATGCTCCCCTGCGGAGAAACGACGACGATGTCTCCGTCGCGGTAGATCGGCTGCATGCTATCGCCGCTAATCTCCAGCGCGTAAGCGTGCGGATCGCCAACCTGTGGAAAAATTGTTTCATCCCACCCGCTTCCAATCGGGTAACCCGCGTCGTCAAAAAAACCCTCACTCCCCGCCTCGACAAAACCAATCACCGGGACGCGCTGAGCCAGGCCTTGCGCGGATTCGCTTCCAAGATGGACGATGAACTCGCCGAAGTTGCTGTTCATCGCATCGAGAATCTTTGAAATGCTTTCCGTGCTGGGCCAGCGCGGCTTTCCTTCCCGAGTGATCCGTTTGCTTTTGTTAAACGTCGTCGAATCGAGACCCGCACGGCGCGCCAGGCCGGATGGGGACAACCCATGGGCCCGAGCAAAATTATCGATGGCGGTCCAAATATCGGCGTGGCGCAGCATAAGAACATTTTCTTATAGTCCGGCGGTGGGAACATCAGGAATATTTTCTTATTACGCTTGACAGAGGAATAAATTCCTTGTTTCCTTGGCGGCGAGGAGAAACGCCCATGCGCCGCGAACGCTATGCACCGAAACCCTACCTTCCCCGCGTTGGAGAGCCGTTTTCCTCGGCGGAGGAAGCCTGGTTTTGGTTCGTCCAATGCTTTCGAGCCCGCCGGGATGGCGCCCGGGTCCAGGCCGGACGCGGCGAAACCACGCGGCCTTGCGATCCCGACGATGTGTTTGCCATCGTCAACCGCCTTTATCGAAAGCGCCGGCTGCGCCGCGAGCACCTTCTCGTGCTGACGGAGTATGGCGAAAAATTATTGCCGCCGAATGCGGCCTACGCCCGGGAAGAGACCGCCGCGGTGCTCTGGCAAGAAGCGCTGGATCGTTTGGACGCCGCCCTGCGCGGAAAAGGAATCGTTCGATGAGCCAGCGGATCCCCCTTCCCCATGGCGGCCCGCAAGGGAGCAGCGCGCTTTATGCGCTGGTCGTCTTTTCCGATCAAACGGACCTTCCCTGGCTGCGGGTTTTAAAGCATGGCTTTCGCCACTGCTTCCTGGCCATGCTTCAAGGATCGCGTTGGCTTATTTACGATCCGTTGCTGCATCGAACGGAAATTGTCGCGTTGGATCTGCCAATGGATTTTGACCTTGCCGATTGGTACCGCGCCCACGGCCTTCGTGTCGTTGCGGCGAACGTCCGGCCAGCGCCGCTGCCACCCGCGACGTTAGCGCCTTGGGCGCATCTTCCCCTTCGCCCCTTTACCTGCGTCGAAGCGGTAAAACGCGTGCTGGGCATTCAGGCGGCAAATATTTTTACGCCCTGGCAATTGTATCGCCACCTCCACCCCAAGACGGGGCGCGGTTTTTAAGACGCGCTTTTTCTTCTTGACGAATCTAAAAACTAGGATTATATTCCTTTTTATCATCCCCCTTCTTCCCTTCGGCGCCTCCCGGTCTCTTCCGGGAGGCGTCAGCGTTTTCACCCAGGCTCTAGAGGAGGCCATGCATGGCCAGTCTTTTCGGCGCTCCCAAACCGCTGCCGCCGCGCGTCCTGCCAGCGCCGCCGCCGCCGCCAAGTCCGGCGGCCGCCACCGCAAAAGAAGAAAAACGCAAATCCCAGACGCGGCGCGGGCGCGGCGGCACGATCGCCACTTCCTTTCGCGGGGTGCTTTTGCCCCAAGACACGCTTCCCAGCCGAAAACGGCTTTTAGGGGAATAGACGATGGCGACACACAGTCCCGAGGCAACCCACAAACGTTATCGCCAGGCGCTTGCGCGGCGCGGCCTATGGGAAAGCCATTGGCAGGAGGCCTATGATTTTGCCCTGCCGCAACGGGACGATTTCACACGCACCCCCCGGCCGGGCGAAAAAAAAACAGACCGGCTTTTCGATGGCACCGCGCCGGACGCCGTCGACCAACTTGCGGCAAGCCTGCTTGCCCAGCTCACGCCCCCTTGGGCGCGCTGGTTCGGTCTTACCGCCGGAAGCGACGTTTTCGAGGAAGAAGAAGCGGCCATTTCCGAGCTTCTTGACGAAACGGCGGAAACGCTGCAATCGCATCTCGACCGATCGAACTTTGCCGTCGAAATGCATCAAAGCTTTCTCGATCTGGTTACGGGTGGTACGGCCTCCCTTTTGCTGGAGGAAGCGGATCCGGGAAACGAGAGCGCGTTTCGGTTTACCGCCGTTCCCCTTTCGCAAGCCGTTCTCGATGAAGGACCAAGCGGGAAACTCGATACCACGTTTCGAAAAAGCCGCCTTGACGCCGATGCCATCAAGGCACGGTTTCCCGAGGCACCCTTGCCGGAATGGGTGAAACCGGAAGGCCCCCAAGCCCAGCAAAAGCATTTCACCGTCATCGAAGCGGTGATCCCGGAGGGCCCGAGCTTTGCCTATTACGCCCTTCTCGAAAATGAGAAAGGCGAACAGGCGGCGCCATGGGTTCTGGCAAGCGGCCATTTCGATTCATCGCCCTTTCTCAACTTCCGCTGGCTAAAAGCGCCCGGCGAGATTTATGGGCGTTCCCCCGTCATGAAGGCCCTTCCCGACATCAAAACGGCAAACAAGGTCGTCGAACTGGTTCTCAAAAATGCGACGATCGCCGTGACCGGCATTTGGCAAGCCGATGATGACGGCGTGCTAAACCCGGCAAACATCAAATTGGTACCTGGGACGATTATTCCCAAAGCGGTCGGCTCTTCCGGCCTAACGCCGCTGGAAGCGCCTGGGCGCTTTGACGTTTCCCAACTTGTTCTCGACGATTTGCGCAATCGCATCCGGCGATCGCTGTTGGTTGATCAGCTTGGGCAGATCAACAGCCCACGCATGACGGCAACGGAAGTTCTGGAACGCGCGGCCGAGATGACGCGCGTCCTAGGGGCAACTTATGGCCGCCTGCAATCGGAATTGCTGACCCCCCTGATAAACCGCGCGCTGCACATTCTTCGCCGCCGCGGCGAAATTCCCGAAATTTTTATCGACGGCCGTCTCGTCGATTTGCAATACCGTTCGCCCCTTGCCCAAAGCCAAATTCAAAAAGACGTACAGCTGACCCTGACCTGGCTGAACGCGGCGGCCAGTTTTGGACCGGAAGGCATGGCGGCCATCGACCTTCCTGCAGCCGTCCGCTGGATGGGTCAGAAACTTGGCGTTCCCAATCAATTGATTCGCAAAGAACCGGTCGCAGCCCTCGTAGAGGCGGCGGCGGCTGTCGAGCAGGCTCTCCCCGCCGAAGCCATCCCCGTCCTGACAGAAGCGTTGGGCGGCAACGGCGCCGCACCGCCTGAGGAAATACCGGCCAACCCCGAGGCAACCGGCCATGAATGACGCCAGCTGGCTCTGGTTCGAGGAAAGCGAGGCGCCCCGGGAAAGTGAGGGCGACGCCGGGCCCGTTTTGGCAGAAGCCTTTGCACGCGCGTTTCGCACGCCGGATGGGCGGGTCGTTCTGCAGCATTTGATGACCCGAATCCAGAACCACCATCTAGGCCCGAGCGCCTCGGATGCCGCGCTTCGCCATCTTGAGGGGCAGCGCCAGCTTATCGCCTATCTCACCGCCATGATCGAACGAGGCGGCGGCCGGGTGGCGCCGGAAGAGACGATGGAACCCATGCAAAAAGTTAGAAAAAGGAAATCGTTATGGACGCGAATCTTTTGACGGCCTCACCAGAGGCGGAAACCGAGGCCGCACCCGAAACCTTCGAACCGACCGAAAACGCGGGCCCGACCACGCCGGCCGAGGGCATTCCGGAAAAATTTCGAAATGCCGAAACCGGTGAGGTACGCGTGGAAGCGCTCCTCAAATCTTATCAAGAGCTCGAGCGCAAGCTTGGCACGATGATCCGCCTGCCCGACGAAAACGCAACGGAAGAGGAAGTTCACGGTTTCCGCCAGGCGGTTGGCGTGCCCACCTCAGCGGAAGAATACGCACTGGAAATGAAAAGCGAGCTGATCGCCGCCGATCCCGATGTCAACCAGAAGCTTTTTGAGGCGGGCTTTACTTCCAGCCAGGCACAGCTGGTTTACGATTTGGCTGTCGAGAAGATGCTGCCGCTTCTTGAGAATGCCGGCGCCGAATTTGAGGCAACGCGCGAAACGGAACGCCTGGAGCGTCATTTCGGCGGCGAGGAAAAGTGGCGCGAGATGTCCCGTCAATTGTTTTCCTGGGGAAAGGCCCATCTGCCAGAGAGCGTTCTGGGTGCCCTTTCGACGACGACGGAGGGCATTCTGGTCATGCACCGCATGATGACGGAGGGCGAGCCTGCAATCCTTCGAACAAGCGATATCCACAACGGCGCAAACGGCGAAAGCCAATTGCACGAGATGATGAAAGATCCCCGTTACTGGCGCGACCGCGACCCAGACTTCATTAAGCGGGTGGCAAACGGTTTTCAGGAACTTTATCCCGAGCCATCCGAAGCCTGATCTTCAATTTTCCGCCCAAGGGAAAACCCATCCGGGCCCCAAGGGCATTTGCGTAAACCCCGGCCGCATCGGCGAGAACCGGGCGATTTTGCGTGCCTCGTAACTTCGTCCACCTGAAACAAGAGGACCATTATGGCCACAACGATCGATCAAGCGTTTATCAAGCAGTTCGAGCGGGAGGTTCATGAGGCTTACCAGCGAATGGGCAGTAAGCTTCGCAACACCGTTCGTACGAAAAGCAACGTCCGCGGATCGTCCACCGTGTTCCAGAAAGTCGGCAAGGGCAGCGCGTCAACAAAAGCACGTCACGGGCAAGTGCCTGTGATGAACATCGACCATACGCCGGTCGAATGCACGTTGGCGGACTACTATGCCGGTGACTGGGTCGACAAGCTGGATGAGCTGAAGACCAACATTGACGAGCGGCATGTCATTGCGAATGCCGGCGCGTTCGCGCTGGGTCGCAAGACGGATGAGCTGATCATCTCGCAACTCGACACCTCGACAAATTTCGCAGGCGGCAACACCGATGGTCTGACAAAGGCCAAAGTGTTGACGGCGTTCGAGATGCTTGGCGAGGCCGACGTTCCGGATGACGGCCAACGCTATGCCGTCATCGGCTGGAAACAGTGGAGCGACTTGCTGGAGATTCCGGAATTCGCAAACGCGGATTTTGTCGGCAAGGAGGAACTTCCCTGGCGCGGTACCCAGGCCAAGTTTTGGCTGGGTACGCTGTGGATGCCACATTCGGGCCTTACGCTGAACACAAGCGTACGGACCTGTTTCTGGTACCACAAAACGGGCGTTGGTCACGCCAGCGGGGCGGACGTCAGCACGGATGTCACCTGGCATGGCGATCGTGCCGCGCACTTCGTCAACAGTTCGATGTCGCAGGGCGCGTGTCTGGTTGATACCACCGGCCTCGTCGTCATGCGTTGCTTGGAGAGCTAATCATGGCGTTTAAAGCACAAGATCTCAGCGTCATTGGCTATGCCAATGGCTTCACCCTCTGGCACTACACCACACCGGATACGGCAGCGGTGGCGGATACGTCTGGTTATTTCAACGATGCCGCCGACGTTATCCGTGTCGGAGACATGGTCCTTGCGAACGTGGATACCGGCGGCACCATGGCAGCCGGCATCTTCCTCGTATCGAGCAATACCGGCACGGTCGTCGACGTCGACAACCTTACGGCTGTCGGCGGGACGGACACGGACTAAAACAAACCCCCCACCTCTTGGCCCCGCGGCAACAGCCGCGGGGCCTTCTTTTTATGCGATTGGAGGCCCCTATGGCGTTGAGCAGCATTGCGCTTTGCTCGCGTGCGTTGATCAAAATCGGCGCAAATCCGATTTCCGCCTTTGAGGAGGGAACCGCCGAAGCGGACGTGGCGGCAAATCTCTACACTTCCGTGCGCGATACGCTTCTTTCCGCCCACCCATGGACCTTTGCGACCGGCCAGGCCGCGCTTCCGCAATTGGTCGCGGAGCCGGTAGCGGATTTTGTTTATGCCTTCCAACTGCCGCCCGATTTTCTGCGCGCCCTTTCCGTTGGCGATGGCGGCCGAGGCCGAGGCCTGACCTACCGCATTGCCGAACAGCGCCTCCATGCGAATGCCGCGATGGTTGTCCTGACCTATATTTTTCGCCCCAGCGAATCAACCTTTCCGCCCTTTTTCGACCAGGTACTTATTTCCCGGCTTGCCGCAGAGTTCGCCATTCCCATCACGGAAAGCACGAGTCGCGCCGAAACGCTTTTCCGGTTAGCGGAAACGGAATTTCGAAACGCACGGCTGATTGATTCGCAGCAGGAAACGCCAAGCGGGCTTGACGACTTCACGCTCGTGGGCGTGCGAAGCTGATGGCCCGTCTTCATCGAACGAAAACAAACTTTACCGCCGGCGAACTCTCGCCCCTTCTTCATGGGCGAAGCGACCTTCGCGCCTATGAGAACGGAGCCGCAAAACTTCAGAACACCTTTATTTTTCCGACCGGTGGGATTGAGCGGCGCGACGGATTGCGTTTCGTCGACACGGCGCAAGGCGCCGGCAGACTGGTTTCCTTCGAGTTCAATACAGAGCAAGTCTACCTCCTCGTCTTTACCGATCTTCGATTGGATATCTATCGCGACGGGCAGCCGGTTGCGAACATCGCGACCCCCTGGAGCGCGGCCATGCTTCCCCAGATCAACTGGACGCAGAGCGCCGATACGCTTCTTGTCGTCCACCCCGATATGACGCCGATGAACGTCACCCGGACCTCAGACACGGCGTGGACCATCGATGCGTGGAACTATGTGGTCGATTCGGACGGCACCCATCAGCCTTATTTTAAATTCGCCCTTGAAAGCATCCAAATGCAGCCGAGCGCGACGACCGGTGTGATCACGCTGACCGCTACGGGCGATGTCTTCGTCAACGACCATTTGGGGCTTATCTTTCGCCTTGAGGGAAAGGAAGTGGCGATCCTTGGCGTTCTTTCCCCGACCCAGGCAAGCGCCAATGTTCTTCAAACCCTGAATTCCACAACTGCCACCAAGGATTGGGACGAGCCCGCCTTTTCCCAGGTGCATGGCTATCCGGTTTCCGTGGCCTTTCATCAGGACCGGCTTGTGGCTGGCGGGTCCCGGGACCTGCCGAACCGGCTTTGGATGTCGAAATCTGCAAACATTTTTAATTTTGACACCGGCACAGGTCTCGACGACGAAGCCATCGAGTTCGGGATCCTATCCGACCAGGTCAACGCCATTCGCTCCGTGTTTTCCGGGCGGCATCTGCAGGTTTTCACCTCCGGCGCCGAATGGATGGTGACGGGAGACCCGCTTACGCCGTCAACCGTTCAGCTGCGCCGGCAAACCCGCATCGGTTCGCCGATCGACCGCACCCTTCCGCCAATCAACGTTGATGGCGCAACGCTGTTCCTTGCGCGCAACAATAAAGAAATCCGGGAATTTCTTTTTACGGATGTCGAGCAAGCCTATCAGGCAAACGATCTGGCCCTGCTGTCTCAGCATTTAATGAACACGCCGGTTGATCAGGATTTCGATCAATCCCGGCGGCTTGTTCACATCGTCATGAGCGACGGCACCCTTGCCACGGTAACCGCCTTTCGGGCCGAGCAGGTGACCGCCTGGACATTGCAAAAAACGGACGGAAGCTTTCTCTCCGTGGCCGTGGTCGGCAACGATGTCTACGTTCTTGTTCAGCGCAGCAGCGGCGTCCTCATCGAACAATTCGATGAACTTTTTCAAACCGATTCGGCGCTTTCCGGTCAAAGCGGCAGCCCCACAAGCGTCTGGAGCGGGCTTGACCATCTGGAAGGCAAGACGGTGAAGGTCCTGGCCGATGGAATCTTTCGACAAGAAGCCGTCGTAACCACTGGCAGCATCACCCTCAACGAACCGGCGTCCGCTGTCGAAGTCGGCCTGCCTTATACGCACATCGTCGAACCCTTGCCGCCCGCTTTCGACGGGCCGCTTGGGGCCCGCCAGGGCGTCGCCTTACGGTTGATCGAGGCCGGTTTTCGCCTCCATGAGACGAAGGCGCTTCGGGTGGACGTCGGCAAGGGGCCGAAAGAGCTGCCCTTCAAAGCGCTGGGAACGTCCGGCGTCCTGGACGCGGCGCCCGCTGCCTTTACCGGCAACAAACAAGTCCGTGCCCTTGGCTGGAAATCGACCGGCACCGAGCCGCTTTGGCGCATTGAACAGGACACGCCTTACCCCTTCACTCTTTTGTCCGTCACAACCGAAACCATGGTGAACGACTAATGGCAGCATTGGCTACGATCGCAACCCTTGGCCTCAACATTCTTTCCGCCGAGCAGCAAGCGCGGTCCCAGGAAAAGCAGAACCGGGCGCAATTCGCCGCAAACGACGCTTCCGCCGCCGCACAGATTTCCGAGTTGCGGCGTGCCGGCGCCATTGAGGAACAGCGCCGCCAAGACCTTCTCGACCAGGAACTTGCCGCACGACGCGCCCGTTTCGCAGGCCGCGGCATCGGCCCAGGCGACGGATCGGCCGCCGCGGTCCTTGGCGGGCTGGTGCAGGAAAGCAAGTCCGCAAGCGAGGAAGACGCTTTCCTTCGCGGCGAACGAATCCGCGAGCTGGAGGGGGTGCGCCTGGCAAGGGGTCGCATCGACCTTCTGCAAGCAGCGGACGCACGTGCGCGTGGGCGCCTTCGCACCCTTCAAGGGGGCATCCCGCTTTCGCAAAGAACCGGCGATTCGCTTTTTAGGCGTTGATATTCCTAACGATTTCCAGATAGCAACCGGAGAGGTTCCAGCATGACCGAACTCACCGTCGGGGACGTGCGGCCACGCGTGCAATACACGGCCGATGGCGCACAGACAATTTTTGCCTATCCCTTCCCAATCTTTGACGCCGCCGATCTTGAAATATTTTTCGACGATGGCGGCACACCGGCTTCCCACACGATTTCCGGTGTCGGCAATAGCAGCGGCGGCACGGTGACGTTCGATGCGCCGCCCGCAAATGGCACGCGCATCACCATCCGGCGCGACATGCCCGTCGCGCGCAACACGGATTTTCAGGAAGGCGGCGATTTTCGAGCTTCCGTCATCAACGAAGAGCTCGACAAGCTGACGATGTTCGTACAAACGGTTGATAGCGTTTCGAAGGATTCGCTCCGGCAAAATACGCACGACATCGATACCGACATGACCTTGCCGGCGGTGGCGACGCGCGCCGATAAATTGCTTGGCTTCGGACAGTTTGGCGAACCGGCGGTTTACGACCGGGCCGCATCGCAAGCCGACCCCCTGCTTGGCGGCGAATCGAATGACGGCCTAAACCTTGGCCTTGGCGAAGGCGTGTTTGCACAAAAATCCGGCGTTACCTTGCGCTTCAAGTCGCTTCTTGCCGGAAGCGGTCTTGGCCTTTCCTCGGACGCAAACGAAATTACGCTTTCCGGCACCGAGCTCGACTTGCTTACCGCCCAAGGAGACCTGGTTGCCCGCGGCCCATCGTCGCCGGCGCGGTTGCCGCTCGGCACGGCCGATCAGGTTTTGAAAGTCAACGGCGGCGGAACGGATCTGGGCTGGGAGACCTTGAAAACCCTTGCCGGCGCCCAGGCCGATTTTCAAACTTTTGCCATTGCGACGGGCACCGCCGTGAGCCTCACGCCCCCTAAAAACAACGGCATCGCCCTTGCCTTCGGGCTCAATCAGCTTGGCGATTCGGCCGGCGCGGTTTTCTCCTGGCGCGTGGATAGTTTTCGGTTCTGCAATTTGATTGCGAACGTCATCGGTGTCGAAGCAACGACCGGGGCCTTGACCGGCACGACGGGAAATCCAAACACGCTTACCTATTCGGCCCATACGGACGGCAAGCTCTACATCGAAAACCGCCTCGCCATCACCCGAAATCTCGCCATCTTGCTGTTCGCCACGGACCCGGTCTAATGGCCAAGGACATGCCGGCCTTGCGCAAGCAAATCCGCGCGGCGCTCCCCAGCCTGCTGGGCAAGGCTCTCACCGGCTATCGCCGTTTTGCTGCCGAGCCACCACCGAAGGACGCCAAGGGGTTTGCCACACATCATGCCGCCTGCCGGGCCGCGCTCGCGCATATGGAATTGCTGCTGCGTCTTGCCCGCTGGGCGGAAGCGAATGGAAACAGCGATGAAAGCTCGGGCGAGGACATAGCAAAGCTGATCCTTGAAGCGCGCGAGGCGCTTTCGGAAATCACGGAGGAGGAATGAGTGAGCCGACATTTCCGGAATTCATCTGGCTCTGGAATCGCCGTCAAAACCTGTCCACGCCAAAGCTTCACCTGGAGATGGCAAATTGGCTGGACGCACGCTGGCGCGGAGGCGACCGCGAGCTTTTGCTGCTTGCCTTTCGGGACAGCGGCAAATCAACCCTAGCCGGCCTCTTTTCCGCCTGGCTGCTTGGCAATCAAGCGGATCTACGCATTCTCGTTCTTGCCGCCGAACAGGAATTGGCAAACAAAATGGTCCGCAACGTGAAGCAGATCATCGAGCGTCACCCCTTGACGCAAGGGCTAAAGCCGAAACGCGCGGACCAATGGGCGGCTTCGCAATTTACCGTCAATCGGCGCATGCGGCTTCGGGACCCATCGATGCTGGGGCGCGGCATCAATGCGAACGTCACCGGCAGCCGCGCGGACATTGTGCTTTGCGACGACGTCGAAGTGCCGAACACCTGCGACACCGTTCCAAAGCGCGCCGATCTGCGCACGAAACTGGCCGAAATCGATTACGTGTTGGTTCCGAACGGCCTGCAGATCTACATCGGGACGCCGCACAGCTATTACACGATCTATGCAGACAGGCCGCGGCCGGACACGGAAGAAACGCGCGCCTTTCTCGACGGGTTTCAGCGTCTGGAATTGCCGCTGCTCGACAAGGAAGGGGCGAGCCGATGGCCGTCGCGCTTCTCGAAGCGAAAGATCGCCGCGATCAAACGACGCAGCGGGCCGAACAAATTTGCCAGCCAAATGTTGCTGCAGCCCATGAACGTGACGGAAAGCCGCCTCGACCCCGACCGCCTCCGTCTTTATGACAGCGAGCTCGATTACCGCGAATCGAACAAGGTGGCGCAGCTTTCCCTGAAGGGAAAGCGCCTGGTTTCCGCGAGCGCCTGGTGGGACCCGGCCTTCGGCGCACCGGAACGCGGCGACAAGAACGTGGTCGCCGCCCTTTATACGGATGAGGAAGGCGGCTATTGGCTGCATCGCCTGCGTTACTTCGTCTGGGACCCGGCTTCCAGGGACGACGAGGCGACGCAGCTTTGCCGCCAAGTGGCCGCATTTTTAAAAGAGCTGCATCTGCCAAGCCTGACACTGGAGACAAACGGGCTTGGGCGATTTCTTCCCGGGCTCTTGCGGCGCGAGCTTGCAAAAGCCGGCCTTGGCACAAGCGTTCTTGAAGCCGTTTCCACCCGATCCAAGGCGCATCGCATTCTCGACGCGTTCGACGCCGTCCTTGCGGCGGGCGCGCTCCATGCGCACCGAAGCGTTTGGGAAACGCCCTTCGTTACGGAAATGCGGGAATGGCAACCCGGCCTGAACGTACCCGACGATGGGCTGGACGCGGTAAGCGGCTGCCTGCTTGCCGAGCCCGTCCGCCTGCCCGTTACCCCGGCGCCGGCCCGGCGCGATTGGCGGGGCAGCCAAAGCGTCCGCGCAAAGACCGATTTCAAAGTGTGAATTAGGAGACCGACATGCAACCTCATTGGGACATCGATCTTATCTGGTGGATCACCGCCGTCGAAATCCCAGCTCTCGCCGGTTTGTTCTGGCTTATCTGGCGGGGCCGAAACGATTGGCAGGATTCCCTGATGCGATTGCACCACCTGCTTGAAGAAGGGATTGACGAGCATCGCGATACCCTCGCTGCCTTCAAACTGGAAGTTGCCAAGTCTTACGCCTCGATCGCGCTTTTGAAAGACGTCGAGATCCGGCTGACCAAGCACCTGCAGCGCATCGAGGACAAGCTCGACAATCAGATTCAGAGGCGGCGATGAGAACGCAGCGCCCATCCTGGGAAGGCGCGCGCCGCCGCCTCGCCCATTTGCTGGCCGAAGCCATCCATCTGGAAAGCGCCCGCGAAGAGGCAACGCCCCAGAGAAACGTCCGCGACATGGAAGCGATCGCGTCGGCGATTTTGAACCGCGCCGCCCTGGAACGCGCCGCCGGGATGCCGGGGGAGCGTTGCGAACGGATTTGCCTGAAAATCGTTGCGACGATGGAAAAGAGGCCGGCGGCGGACGAGGACAGCGCGCCCTTCCACGTTGCGCTTCGCATCGCCAAGCGCGGCCTTGCCGGCGTGCTTGCGGACCCGACGGAAGGGGCCACCCACTTTCATTCGCGCGATGCGTTTCCGGCTTGGGCGCAAGGCCGCGCCCCCACGGCCGAGATCGGCGATCATTTTTATTACCGGGAGGAGGCTTAAATGTTGGCCACCCTGCTTGCCCAGATCGGGCTTCCCATTTTGGTGAGGACGGTTGGCAGCGCCCTTGGGATGCTGGACCACCCGGCAGCAAAATCGGCCGCCGGCGCCCTTGAAGGCGTCGGCGCCGCCATCGAAGGGGGTGCCATCGCGCCGGAAGCCGTGCGGGAGGCAAACCGCCATGTCGAGCGCCTGGCGGCGATCGATGCGGATCGGGAAGCACGCATCCTGAGCGAGATCAACCGCACGATCCGCGCCGAGTCACGGTCCGAGGATGCGTTCGTCCGGCGCATGCGCCCTAGCTTCGGCTATATCCTGGCCCTGACCTGGCTAGCCCAGATGCTGGCCGTGGCCTATGTGATCGCCTTCGATCCGGCCCGGGCCGGCACCGTTATCGGCGCGATGGCGTCCT
>Ga0209578_10000331_pt1 | contig 67385 bp, 69 predicted proteins | sample tdAd472_FD_187127 | JGI IMG/M metagenome (GOLD analysis project Ga0209578, IMG submission 187127) | Marine sediment microbial communities from the Atlantic coast under amendment with organic carbon and nitrate - tdAd47.2 (SPAdes)... | ecosystem: Environmental > Aquatic > Marine > Coastal >...
CATCCCGGAGCATTTCTTTACGGAAATTCCGAAAAACGAGACGGACGCGGGGGCATTTGAAGACTTTCTCAGCCAAAACCGCAGCAAGATCGCGGGCGTGGTGGTGGAACCGCTGATGCAGGCGGTGGGCGGCATGCGATTTCATTCGGCCGAAAGCCTGCGCAGGATCGCCGAAGCCTGCACGCGCCAGGGCGTGCTTTTCATCGCCGACGAAGTCGCGACGGGCTTTGGCCGTTTGGGCGCGCTGTTTGCCTGCGAAGAGGCCGGCGTCACGCCGGACATTCTTTGCCTGTCCAAGGCGCTCACCGGGGGCACGCTTCCCCTGGCGGCGACCGTTGCCAGCGCGGAAATATTCGACGCCTTCTTCGCACCGGACCCGGAGAAAGCCTTTTTGCACGGGCCGACCTTCATGGCGAACCCGCTGGCCTGCGCGGCGGCAAACGCGTCGCTCGATCTGTTCGAGCGCGAGCCGCGGCTCGAACAGGTGGCGGCGATGGCCGCGCATTTTCAAACCGCACTTGAACCTTGCCGGGCGCTTCCCGGCGTTTGCGACGTGCGCGTGAAAGGGGCGGTCGGGGTGGTTCAGCTTGAAGGCGAGGTGGATCACGATTGGCTGCGCGGGCGTTTTATCGAAGAAGGGGTATGGATCCGTCCTTTCGGCGACATGGTCTATCTGATGCCGCCTTTCGTGATCGAAGAGGCGGAGTTGGGCCGCCTGACCGATGCCATCGTCAAAGTGGTTGGCGAGTGGTCGGCGCAAAAGCGGGCATGAAAAAACCCCCGGCCGCGATCTGCGGCCGGGGGTTTTTAAAGCTTGGTTACTTGCCCAGGAAGGCTTTTTTCAGCCGGTCGTTGACGAGGTCCGGCTTCTCCCACATCAGGAAGTGACCGCCATCCGGCACATATTCCATCGTGTAATTGTTGTACCAAAGCGTCACGTCGTTTGACCAAACGGACGGCACGACGGGATCGCCCATTCCCCAAAGGAAGGTTGTATCAAGGTCCGAAATCGTGCGGTCAAGCGGCGTCCATGGGTTGGACGTGATCGAGAGGTTGGCGCGATAGAAATTAAAGCCGCCATGCACATTTCCAGGCTTCACGAAGTTGTCCGTGAGGATTTCCATTTCTTCGTCCGTGATCAAATCCTTGTTGTAGGACCAATGGGAGAAGAAGTGCTTGAAGTAGCGCTTGGTCGCTTCGCGGCTTGAGGAAACCACGTCAACGGCCATGTCGAGCTGATGGAACTGGGAATACCACGATTCCGGGAAATGGCCGGGGCTTAGGTAGCGCGGCCCAAAGCCGGGAACGATGGGGTCCATGATGCAGGCTTTGATCGTCCGGTTGCGGTATTTGCGGATAAATTTATGAGCGACGACGGAAGCGTAGTCGTGGCCGACGATGTAGGCCTGCTTGATGTCGAGGGCGTCCATCAGTTGGGCATAGTCCTCGACGACATGATTCAAATGATATTCCTGGATGTTTTTGAGGTCCGGCTTTTCCGTGTCGCCATAGCCCCGCATGTCCGGCACGATGACGTCGAAATGCTTGGCAAGCTCCCCGATGTTTTTGTGCCACTCCCACCAGAAGCCGGGCCAGCCATGCCACAGAAACAGCGGCGGGCCTTTGCCTTCGCGGACGTAGTGCATCTTGACGTCTTTTAGCTGGACATAATGATGCTTGAAGTCGTCCGGCTTGCGAATGCCGGAAGCGGCCTGGGCCGAAGGAAAGAAGCCCTCGGACATTTTTTGGCGCAAGGGGAGGCCGGCACCAAGAAAGGCCCCCATGGTGGCAAGGCCCGCGCGTTTGAGAAAACGCCTCCGCCCGGCATCCGAGATGGGGTCAAAAAGCGCGGCGTCCATAAGTTCGCTGTTTTGGGACGGGGTTTTGCTCGCGCTTCGCTGGGTCTTGGCAATGGTCATGGTTTCCTCCCTAAAGACTTCCCTTTTTTGCCCTTTTAAGCCGCCTTGGCGGCAGCTTCTGCCAAGAAGTATGCCCGCTTTGGCTGCCCGAAGAAACGATTTTAGCCCCCTCAAAATCCCGGCATTCCCGCCCTGGATTTACCCCTTGTCAACATGGTTGCCCCAGGGTTAAGCCCGTTACGACGGCGGAGGCAGGGGCCTCGACGCCTAAAGCAAGGAACAGGGCCATGGACCCGGAAAAAGAGCGTTACATTCTCACGATCGCCTGTCCGGACCGGAGAGGGATCGTTGCCGCCGTTTCCGGCTTTCTTGCGAACCAGGACTGCTTCATCGCCGAATCGTCCCATTTCGGCGATATGGAGACGGGGCAGTTCTTCATGCGCACGGTTTACCTGCCGGGGGCGGGGACGCCCTCGGAAGAGGCGTTCGCGGCGCAATTTTCCGAGATTGCCGATGGCTTCCGGATGGAATGGGCGCTTTACGACGGGCGGGCGCGCCCGAAAGCCCTGATCCTGGTCTCGCGTTTCGACCATTGTTTGAACGACCTGCTTTACCGTTACCGGACGGGGGCGCTTGGCATGGAGGTGCCGGCCATTGTCTCCAACCATGAGGATCTGGCCGATTTGGCAAATTGGCACGGCATTCCTTTTCATCATCTCCCGGTCACGCGGGAAACGAAGGAAGCGCAGGAAGCCAAAATTCTGGCGCTGGTTGAGGAAAGCGGGGCCGAGCTGGTTGTTCTTGCGCGCTACATGCAAATCCTGACACCGGAATTTTGTGCGAAGCTTCCGGGCCGGATCATCAACATCCACCATTCCTTCCTTCCCGGTTTCAAGGGCGCAAAGCCCTATCAGCAAGCCCATGAGCGTGGCGTGAAGCTGATCGGCGCCACCGCCCATTACGTGACGCCCGACCTCGACGAGGGGCCGATCATCGAACAGGAAGTCGAACGCGTCGATCACGCCGATCGGGTCGAGGATTTTGTGCGGGTTGGCCGCGACATTGAATGCGTCGTGCTGGCACGGGCCGTGCGCTATCATCTCGAACGCCGGCTGCTTCTGCACGGCAAGAGAACGGTGGTCTTTCGGTAAATTCCCGACGCCGGCGGGCGCTATTCGTGGTCGTGGTTGTCTTCGTGCGAAGGGGCGGTGCCGGGGGTTTCGACGTCGGAGCGAACCCCAAGGCCGTGTTCGTAAACAAGCTCGCCGCCCTCAAAGGCGGTAAGGCCTAACATGCCAAGGGCAATTGCAAGGGCCGCCAAAAAGCCAAGAGAAATTTTTTCATTGCGGCGATACATGCGGGCTGCCCACAGCGCCAGCACCCACCAGGCAATGGCCGTCGGCACCGCCCAGTTTCGATGGTTTATCATTTCCGCGTGGCTCGCTGCGTCATGGGCGACGGTGTAATAGGCGTAAAACCCGGCGCCGATGGTGGCGACCGTAAAAAACGCACCAAGCCAGAGATTCCAATAGGCCGCAATCTGCAACGGCTTGGCCCAGCTTCTGCTGGCGAAGACGGCACTTGTGAAGAAAAGCAGGCCCGACGTCACAAAAAGAGCAACCGTGAAATGGACGAAGATCGGGTGCCAGTTGGGCAGAATTTCGATCACGGTTTTCTCCTGGACTTATGATGCGCCATCGGGGCTGCAACCCGGAATGCGTTGCGATGCATTCCGGGCCGGTGCTTTTCTTCTTTTAATGGTCTTGCATCATTTCTTTCATGTGCCCTTTTGATTTTTCCTTATTCTCTTCCATCTTCTCCATATTTTTTTCCATTTTCTCCATGTTTTCTTTTTTCTTCATTTCCTTGTGGGATTTTGCTTTGTCCTTGTGCTCTTGCATCATGCCGTCTTTTTTCTCCATGTGATGCCCGGCCAGGCTGGGCGAAGCGGTCATCGCCAATGCGAGGGCAAGGGCCGGTATCGTAAAAAAGAATTTTTTCATCGGATGTCTCCTTCCTAAGGGCTGGTCACAGATTCGATAACGTTTCAGGCTCAATGCCCGCCTGAAATGGGCCCGAAATTGAAAGCATCGTGTTCCAAATTAAGAATGCTGCCTCGTTCGCCGACCGATTCATTGAAGATGTGGTCAAAGGCGAACACGAATCCAAGGACAAATTTATGTTCGCTGTCGATGCCGGTCGCGATTTCCAGAAGCGAATCGTTCTCCGTGTATTGGTATTGGGTAAAGAAATCGATTCCGCTTCCAAGGCGGTAGGCGTAGGTCGGCACGATCGAGAAGGCCGTGGCGTTCGAGAAGTTCCGGTAATCCTTCCAAGCGACGGTAATTGCCGCTTCGCCGCGGGTTTGAAGGTAGGGGCGGTAGAGGAAGCGCAGCGAGGCCGCGACGCCCATGCTTTCCGCCCGGCGCCGTTCGAAGCGTTCCGCCAAGGCGGACACCTTGGCGCCGTCCTGGTAGATCCCCTGAACGTCTAGCGACCATTCGCCTTCCGGGTTGCCGTTGAGGTTGAGGGATAACGCGCCGATGAGCGCAAAGGCCTCGTCCTTGGGGGCCGTGCCAAGGGCGTCGAGGTTTTGAAAATAGCCGGTGAGGCCTGCGAAGCGCACGCCGGGCGCCACCATTAAGGCTTCGGGTATTTCATAGGCAAGGGTCACGCTGCTGCCGTTTACGTTGCTGCTCGATTGGCGCTTGGCGGCGAGGTTCGTCTCGGTCTGGGCGAGCAGGGTGCCGGAAAAGCGCAAATTCGGCATGGCCCACCAGCTTGCCTGGCCGACGCCGCCGAAGATTTGGTATTCCTCGGCTTCCGCGTTCGACTGGCCGTTGCCGACATAGACAAAATCGACAAGGTCGTCGTCGCGGATGGTCGGAAAGGCGATCAGCCCGTTTGGCAGCCGCGACCGTCCCAGCTTGACCTCATAAGCCGGCCCGCCGATTCCGGCGAAGGCCTGATGCAGGTAGATGTCGTCTTCGAGGTCCGTATCGTCTTCGGGCGCCTTGATGCCGAAGGTGGCAAAGCCATAGCTTTCGCTGTCGAAGAGGTATTTCGAAAACCCGAAAAGCAGGCTGCTGTCGGCAATGTCGAGTTTGGTCGAATCGCTGCTGCCCGGGCCGTTTTGCCAGGTCTGGTCGAAGGTGGCGACGATCCGGCCGCCAATGGCAATCTCCGGCGTTACTTTCGGATCGATCTCCAGGGCAAACGCGGGTGGCGACGCAAGGCAGGCGGCCAGCGCGATGGCGAAATGTCGGGTGCGTTGGTTTTTCATCCTACCCTCCTATTCGTTCAAGGCGATGGACGGCACATAAGGTGCGTCGTCCATGTCCTCGTAGGTCAGCATGGTCAGCATGCCGCCCGGATAAACGCCGTTGTTCGTCACGCGACGGACGTCGTGATCGTGAAACGTCCAGAAACCCGGATTGTTGCCATGGATTACGATGTCGGCGGTTTTTCCGGGATGGATGGGGATGGTGTTCATCCGCTCGGGCCGCTCCAGCGGGTTGCCGTCATCCGCCACTTTCCAGAACTGGTGCCCGTGCAGATGCATGTGGTGGGAAAGCATGCCGCCATTGACGAGGCGAACGCGGATATATTCGCCTTTTCGAATCTTGATGGCCTCGGTCGCCGGATAGGATTTTCCGTTGATCGCGAAGAAATCCGGCTCGATTTTCGGGGCCTCGGCATTGCCGCGCGTATAGGGGGGGTGCCAGCCGTCTTCGATGGCCTGCACAAAATCCGCATAGGTTTTGAAAAACCCGTGGGTTCGCGAAGACAGCTTCCCCAAGGCCATCAGGCGGTTCACGCGTTTCATGCCCTTCAGGACTTCGTTCATGGTCTTGCGCGAAAAATTCAGGTCGAAGCTTTCCAGCATCAGCACGTAGTCCCGTTCGTAAGGAAAGCGTTTGCGAATGGGATCGTCCGATGATTCGATAATGAAGGCGCCGTGAAGCGCCGACATCATGTGCATCGGCGTCGACCAATGGCAGTGATAGAAGCGCGTGCCGGCGGGCCGCGCCTGAAAGCGATAAACGAAGGTCTCCTTTGGGTGGATCGGGTCCTGGGTCACCATCGGCACGCCGTCCATGGTGTAAACGACGTCGAGGCCATGCCAATGAACCGTGTGCATCTCTTCTGTGTTGTTCGTCACGCGGACCTTGATCCAATCGTTTTCCTGAACCCGGAAGACCGGTCCCGGCACCTGGCCGTTGAAGGCGAAGGCGGGGAGGTGCACCTTCGGCAACAATTCGTGGTTCACGATGTCGAAGCTAAGGTCAAAGGTCCGGTAAGAAACGTCTGCGTCGGAAGGCGCGCCGGGCGGCTCCGTGGTGGCGCCCATCATGTTGTGACCCGGCGTGTACATCATCGAGCCTTTGCCCGGCGCATTGGGCTGGGGCATGTAGCCATGGCCATGGCCTTCCATCTCGGCGGCGTTGGCTGCCCCGGCAACCAGGCTGCCGCCGGCCAGGGCCAGCGTCGTTTGAAGAAATCGCCGCCGGCCGGCATCGTCCGGCCGCGCCAGGGCGGTTTCTTCGGTTTTGAATGGGTGGTCCGGGCTCTCCGGCATGTTGTCGCTCCTCATTGCCTGGTCGCCACGAAACCGCCAATTGGCGGCCGCGAAGCGGTTTCATCGTTTCGGGCGGATTAGAGGATGGCGAATTGCGGAGGAGCGGAAGGGGGTGCCGTCAGATGGCTGGGAGGCAGGGGAAGCGCCCGGGGTTGGGCGATGGGCGCCGGCAGGGCGCGGCCGGCGACGGCAAATTCCGGCACAAGGCCGGAGGCGACGGCGACGCTGCAACAGCACCCGGCCATGGGCTCGCACGATGTGTTTTGGTCATGGGCGGCGGCTTCATTCGAAGCCACCTCATGGTGCGAACTGGCGGCTTCGTCGCAAGGAGAGGCTTGGCCGCCGAGCGCCGTCCAATCCGACGCGGCCAGCAAGGCCGCCCCGAGAATCAGGGCAAATCCAAAGGCCAGATAGGTGGAAGCCGGTTTTTTCACGCCGTTCCCGATGTGCCATGGCGAGGTCAAACGAGTAAACGTTCCCACGGCTGGAACGTCAATGGGGAAGGGGCGCCGAAACTAGGGATTGACGGACACCCTCGCAGCTTTTCTCATAGGGGCCATGGTCGATTTCACCCTTTCGCCGGAAATTCAGGATTTTCAAAAGCGCATCCGCGCCTTCGTGGCCGAGCGGGTCTTGCCGCTCGAGGCGGACCCGAGCGCCTATGACGCCCATGAAAACATTGCGATCGAACGGCTGGAAGGGTTGCGCGCCGAGGCGAAACGCGAGGGGCTATGGGCGCTGCAGATGCCGAAAGCGCGCGGCGGCCAGGGGCTTGGCGCCGTCGGCATGGCGGTCACCTACGAGGAAATGGGCCGTTCCATCTTCGGGCCGGTCGTCTTCAACGCGGCCGCCCCCGATGACGGCAACATGCTGCTGCTGAACCGCATCGGCACGGATGCGCAGAAAGACCGCTGGCTGCAGCCAATCGTCGATGGCGATGTCCGGTCCGCCTTTGTGATGACGGAACCGATGCCGGGTTCGGGTTCGGATCCCGGGGCGATGCTTACGCGGGCGACGAAAAAAGGGTCCAAATGGCTTGTCCATGGCGAAAAATGGTTCACGACGGGGGCGGAGACGGCCAAACATTTTCTTCTCGTGGCACGCACCTCGGACGATCCGCGGCGCGGCCTTAGCGCCTTTCTCTTTCATGGCGACCAGCCGGGCTGGGAAATTACGCGCCGCATTCCGATCATGGGGCCGGAGGAACATGGCGGCCATTGCGCGCTGCGTTTCGACGGGCTCGAAATCGAGGACGCCGACCGCCTGCTCGAGATCGGCGATGGCCTCAAGGTCACCCAGATCCGCCTCGGCACGGCGCGGCTTACCCATTGCATGCGCTGGCTGGGCATGGCCAAGCGGGCCATGGAAATTGCCAGCGAGCACGTCCGCGAGCGCGAGAGTTTCGGAATGAAACTCGCCGATCACGAAGGGGTTCAGTGGATGATGGGCGAGGCGGCAAAGGAAATTTCCGTTGGCCGGCTGCTGACGTTGCACGCGGCCTGGAAGCTGGATCAGGGCGATTTTGCCCGCAAGGAAGTCGCCATGGCGAAGATCCAGGTGGCGGACACGCTGCACAAGGCGGTCGACACGGCGCTGCAGCTTTGCGGGGCAAAGGGCTATTCCAAGGACATGCCCTTGGAGTGGATGTACCGCTACGCCCGCCAGGCGCGCCTCGTCGATGGCGCGTCCGAGGTCCACAAGATGGTCTTGGCCCGCTTTCTGTTGCAGGAAGGAGCGGCGTTCTGGTCGTGGGCGTGAGCGAGCCGGATCTTTGCCAGCGCCTCGAAAATTTTCTTGCCGATGGGGCCGGGGCCAGGGCCGCGAAATTGCTGGAATTGGCGCCGCTCGCCGGTGGGGCGGTGCAGGAAAACTGGCGCCTCGATGCCGAACTTGCCGACGGGCCCTATCGGGGCAGGCAGGCCTGGGTATTGCGGGCGACGGCGCCGGCCGGCATTCCGAACAGCCATTCGCGCGCCGAGGAATTCGCCCTTTTGGAAGTCGCGCGGGCAGAGGGCCTGGCGGTGCCGAAACCGCTTTTCGTCTGCCGCGACCCGGCCGTGTTCGGACGCGATTTCTTTATCATGGAGCGGCTTGCAGGCGATGCCGCCGGCCATCGCCTGGTGCGCGACAAAGACCTCGATGGCGAGGCCCTTTTGCATCGCCTCGGCACCGAGCTTGGACGCCTGCATCGCATTCGCCCGCCGCGGGCCGATCTCGGCTTTCTCGAACTGCCGGAACCCACCCCCGCCCTTGAGGCGGTTCACCGGTTTCAGGCCCAAATCCAGGCGCATCCGGCGCCGCATCCGGCTTTCGAATGGGGCTTGCGCTGGCTTGCGGCGCACGCGCCGGAACCCCAGGCCCTCGTCCTTTGCCACCGCGACTTTCGCACCGGCAATTACCTGGTTGCCGAGGGGGAATTGGTGGGCCTTCTCGATTGGGAATTCGCGAATTGGAGCGACCCGATGGAGGATGTGGGCTGGTTTTGCGCGAAATGCTGGCGTTTCGGGAATGCCCGGGAGGCGGGCGGCATCGGGACAAGGGATGCCTTCTATCGGGCCTATGAGGCGGCGTCGGGCCTTCGCATTCAGCCCGCATCGGTCCATTATTGGGAGGCAATGGCCCATCTGCGCTGGGGGGTGATTGCGGTTCAGCAAAGCGACCGGCATCTAGGCGGTCAGTTGCCGTCACTGGAATTGGCGCTGACAGGGCGGCTGGTCGCGGAAATGGAGCTTGAATTGCTGGCCCTGATCGATCGGGCGGAAGGGGAACGCGGCTGATGCAGGATCGCCCGACGGCGTCGGAACTGCTGGAGGCGGCGCTTGCCGCCTATGTCCGCGATTTGTTGCCGGAAATCCCCGGCGAGAAGCGCTACATGGCGCTGATGGTGGCCAACGCGCTGGCGATCGTCGGGCGCGATCTGGCGCAGGGCGAGGCGTTGCTTCAAAAAGAAATAAAGCGTCTTCAAGAACTTCTGACGCTTCCTTCATCTGAAATCAAAAACTCGGATTTGCTCAAGGCCGAGGCCGAAAGCCTCAATCGCCAATTGGTGGCGCAGATCCGTACCGGCGCCTTCGACGAGCCGGACGCGGCGCGGGACTTGCAGGCGCATCTCGTCGCCACCACTGCGGAGAAGCTTGCCACCAGCAATCCAAAAGCGCTGCGGGGCAAAGAGGAGGCATAGGCAAAAGGCTGGAATTGACGGCCCATCCCCCTAGAATGACAAAAACAATCGGGAGGAAACGCCATGCCGAACGTCAATCATCAGATTGTCCTCGTTCAAAATCCGGCCGGCAAGTTCAGCGGCAGCGATTTCAAGCTGAAGAAAACGCCCATTCCGAAGCCGAAGAAGGGGCAGTTTCTCGTCCGCAACCTTTACCTTTCCCTCGATCCGGCGAACCGCCTTTGGGCGTCTCCCTATGCCAGCTACACGCCGCCGGTCGGCCTTGGCGAGGTGATGCGCGGCTTCACGGTCAGCGAAGTCATCGAATCGAAGCATCCGAAATTCAAAGCCGGCGACATCGTCCAGGGCATGGATGGCTGGCAGGAATACGCCATCTCGGACGGCGTCAATTACAACGAGGAAGGCAAGGTCGACACCTGGAACATGAAGGCCGTCGTCAAGGCCGGGCTCCCCATCTCGGCCGGGCTTAGCGTTCTCGGCACGACCGGGCTGGCGGCCTATGTGGGGCTGCTCACAACCTGTCATCCGAAGCGCGGCGAAACGGTGCTGGTTTCCGGTGCCGCGGGCGCGACCGGCTCGATTGCAGGCCAGCTCGCGAAAATCAAGGGCTGCCGGGCCGTTGGCATCGCCGGTTCCGACGAAAAATGCAAAATTCTTCGCAAGGAATTCGGTTTCGATGCGGCGATCAATTACAAGACCCAGGACCTCGACAAAGCCATCGCCAAGACCTGCCCGAAGGGCGTCGATATCTATTTCGACAATGTCGGCGGCGATATGCTGAACACCGCGCTAACCCATATCAACGATCACGCGCGCGTCGCCATCTGCGGGGCCATTTCCCAATACACGACCTTGGAAAAAGGCATCCAGGGCCCATCGAATTACGGCTATCTGTTGTTCAAGCGGGCGCGCATGGAGGGCTTCATCGTTCTCGATCATTACATCAAGGGCCGGGATAAAATGGTGGCGGATATGATCCGCTGGATCAAGGCGGGGAAAATCCATTACCGCGACGAGATCGTGAACGGTCTGGCAAAAGCGCCAAAGGTCATCAACCGTCTCTACGATGGGCGCAACATGGGCAAGCTCACCGTCAAGATCGGCGAAGAGCCGGCGGCGCCCGTCAAACCAAAAAGAAAAGTCGCGAAGAAGGCCGCCAAGAAACCGAAGCGCAAGGCCGCTAAAGCGAAACGCCGCTAAGGCGCCTGCCTGTCGAATGCTGGCCGGGGAGGGATGCCTCCCCGGCCAGTTTTCTTATTTGATCTCGTAAACGTGGTAGGCGACGCCGTTCTGGATGCGACGGCCGACGGCCATCGCAAGCGTGTGGTTGAGCCAGTTGTATTTCTTCGAACCGGTCTCAAAGCGCATGCTGGAGCGGAAATACATCGTCGAGGGGTCGATATCCACGTCGTCCTCGAACTGCATGAACTTCTCCATGGCTTCCGGGGTGCCGTGGATATAGCCGTGATAGTAAAGGTAGATCAGCTCGCCATCGTCGGTCTGAAGTTGGGTGCGTACATCGATGACGAAGGTGCCGTCGTCGAGAATGCGGAGCCAGTCGGCGCCAAGATGAAGCGCCTTGCCTTTCATTTTCGGCCCTTCGAATTCGCCCCGGGTCACCTCGACAATCATCCGATGGCCGGATTCGGGCGTCGTGCCGATGTCGTAGACGTCGCCGCCCAAATAGAGCTTGATATCAAAAAGCAGTTCGCTTTGTAGTTCAGACATCAAAAATCCTCCCTGCCAGCACTTCCCGTGCTTTTATTATTTTTCCTAGAAAACGGGGGTTTCGCGATAGGTTCCCCAAAGCTCCTTCAAGGTTTCCACGATGTCGCCCATGGAGGCGCCGGCTTTTACCAGCTCCACTGTGATCGGCATGATGTTCTTCGATTCGTCTTTCGCCACCTCGACAAGCTCCTTCAGCAATTGATCGACCTTGGCGTTGTCGCGCTCTTCGCGAACCTTGTTCAGCCCATCAATCTGACGCTTGGTAGTGGTTTCATCGTGAGGATGAAGCTCGACGTCAAATACTTCGTCCTTTTCCTCGAACCGGTTCACGCCGATCAGCGGGTATTCGCCGCTCGCCTTTTTCGTCGCCGTCTCATAGGCAAAATCGGCGATTTGCCGCTGGAACCAGCCTTCTTCAATTAGCTTTACCGTGCCGCCTTTTTCGTCGATCTCGTCCAGGATCTCAAAAATTTTCTTTTCGAACTCGGTCGTCAAATTCTCGACGAAATAGGAACCGCCCACGGGGTCGATAACCTGGGTGACGTTTGATTCCTCGGCGATGACCTGCTGGGTGCGGAGCGCAATCTTCATGGCCTCTTCCGTCGGGATGGCGAACGCTTCGTCCATGCCGTTCGTGTGCAGGCTCTGGGCACCGCCAAGAACCGCGGAAAGGGCCTGCAGGGCCGTGCGGATAACGTTCACCTTGTATTGCGGTTTCGTTAGCGTCGCCGCCGCCGTCTGACAATGGAAGCGGAGCCGCATCGATTCCGGCTTCTTGGCGCCGAAACGCTCCTTCATGATTTTTGCGTAAACCCGGCGCGCGGCACGGAATTTGGCAATCTCTTCGAAGAAGTCCCGCTGGCAGACGAAGAAGAACGCAAGCCGCGGCGCAAAATCGTCCACGTCCATGCCGGCCTTTGTGACTTCTTCCACATAGGCGATCGTGTTCGCCATGGTAAAGGCGATCTCCTGAAGCGGCGACGAGCCGGCTTCGGAAACGTGATAGCCGGAAATGTTGATCGGGTTGAAGCGCCGCATGTTTTCGGCACAGAAGGTGATGCAGTCGCGCACGATGCGCACGCTGGGACGGATCGGGTAGATCCATTCTTTCTGCGCCATGTATTCTTTCAGGATATCCGCCTGAACCGTGCCCGAAAGCTTGTGGGGGTCGTATCCACGCTTTTGGCCAAGGGCGTAATACATCGCTAGCATGATCCATGCCGAAGGGTTGATCGTCATGGAGACGGAGATGTTTTCCAGATCGATGTCGGCGTAAAGCGCCTCCATGTCGGCCAGGGTGTCGACGGCAACCCCTTCGCGGCCGACTTCGCCGGTGCTCATGGGATGGTCCGAATCGTAGCCCATCAGGGTCGGCATATCGAAATCGGTCGAAATGCCGGTCTGGCCCTGGGCGATCAGATATTTAAAGCGCTTGTTCGTGTCCTCGCCGGTGCCGAAGCCCGCAATCTGGCGCATGGTCCAGTTGCGGCCGCGGTACATGGTCGGGTAGGGGCCGCGGGTGAAGGGGTATTGGCCTGGAAGGCCGATGTCTTCCAACGGCGTTTCCGCGACGTCGAGCGCGGTATAGACGCGCTTCACCGGGATGTTGCCGAAGGTAGCAAATTCGTCCTTCCGTTCCGGTTGCCGCTTGAGGAAATTGGCGAGCTCGTCCTGCTCCCATTTCTCGAGTTTTTGCTCAAGCTGCTCGCGCGCCATGTTGTCCAGTGCCTGTTTTTCGTTAATCATTCCTATTTCTCCATCCGGATTTCGGCCAGAAGATCTTGTGCCGCTGAATATGGATTCGTTTTGTGAGCCAGCATCTGGCTGACCAGTGCCGAGACTTTTCCGTCCCGGTGTTTTTCAAATTCGTCGCGCAGAATTTCCTCTGCCGTTTTTAACATGCGCCTTTCGGCGATACGTTTTCGGCGCGCATCAAGTTCGTCGGACGATTCGAGGGCTTTTCGGTGCTGATCGATTGCCTCGACAAGTTCGGCGACGCCCTCCAGCTTCAAGGCGCTTGTGGCGATGACCGGGACCTGCCAGTTGGAATTTCCCGAAAAGTTTAGCCCCAGGGTCATCATGCCCTTCAGATCGACAATCGTCTTGTTTGAATCCGGCCGGTCGCATTTGCTGACGACGTGGATGTCGGCGATTTCCAGTACGCCGGCCTTGATCGCCTGAATGTCGTCGCCAAGGCCGGGGGCGGAAACGACGATTGTCGTATGGGCCGCCTGCACGATGTCCACCTCGTCCTGGCCGACGCCGACCGTCTCGATCAGGACCAGGTCGAAGCCGGCGGCATCCAGAACGTCCACCGCGTCGAGTGTGGCCCGCGCCAGGCCGCCGAGGGAGCCGCGCGTCGCCATGCTGCGGATAAAGATTCCCTTGTCCCCGGCCAGTTCGTTCATGCGAATGCGGTCTCCCAGAATGGCACCGCCGGAGAAGGGGCTGGATGGGTCGATGGCGACGACGGCGACCTTGCGGCCGCTTTCACGGATCGTAGCGGTCAGTTTCCCCATCAGGGTGGATTTGCCGCTGCCGGGCACGCCGGTGATGCCGACGATGTGGGCGCGCCCCGTGCGCCGATAAATTTCGGCAAGGGCCGGGCGGCATTCTTCCTGGCCGGATTCGGCGCGTGTAATCATGCGCGCGATGGCACCAATATCCCCATCGGCAACGCGGTCGACCAATTCAAGCGACGGAACGTTTCTCACTTTGTTTACGCTTCCTCTGTTTTTTTGATCATTTCCTGGAACACTTTCCGATCGTCAATGACACGCCGTGCCTTGAAATCCGTTCGGGGAATGCTGTTCAAGGCAACAACTTCCACTTTCGTGCGCACGCCCAGGACGCGTTGCAAATTTTCCGCCACCTTGTTCTGGAAAGCGGTCGTGGCATCGGCGCCCTTTGCATGGGTTTCCGCTTCCGCCTCCACCCGAACAAGCAGCTCGTCCATGGTGCCGTCGCGGGTGATGACGATGCGGTGCTCTCCGCCATAGCCGTCGATCTTGTTCAAAACGGCGTCGATTTCGCTTGGATAGATGTTTTCCCCGCGAACCGTGAACTGGTCGTCGATGCGTCCGAAGATTCCGTTTGGAAGATGCGGATAGGTGCGGCCGCAGGGCGTGGGGCCATCGTAGCGCCATTCCGTCAGATCACCGGAGAGCAGCCGGATCATCGGCTGCGAGGTGCGCTCAAGATGCGTATAGACGGGCGTCCCTTTCTGGCCATAGGGAACGCGGTGGAAATTCGCCGGGTCGCAGACTTCGGTATAAACGATGTCCTGCCACAGCAGCATGCCTTCCGGCGTTCCTTCCGAGCCGGCGCAATTCATCCAGGGCGACATTTCCGCCATGGAACCGGAATCGTAGACCTGGGCGTTGTAAAAATCCTTGATCTTGTCGCGCACGCCAGGGATCGAAGCGCCCGGTTCGCCCGAGAAGAACAGGCATTTGAGGCCAAATTCCCGTGGGTCCAAACCTTCGCTAATGGCGGTTTCGGCCAAATGAATGGCGAAAGAGGGGGTGCCGTAAAACGCCGCCGGTTTCATCTGGCTTAACCATTGGGCGGCGCGGGCGCTCATGCCCGGTGCGCCGGCCCCAAAGGGAAAAGACTTGGCGCGCAACCGTTCGGCGCCGATCAACGCGCCCCAGGAGCCAAGGTAGAGGCTGAAAATTGCCGCGACGAAGATCATGTCGCCCGGGCGCATGCCCATGCCGTACATGATGCGCGCATGGGCGTTGGCGATGGCGTCCCAATCGTTGCGGCCGATGGCAAAAACGGTTGGCGTGCCGGTCGTGCCGGAGGTGCCATGGATATGGTGCACCTCACTTTCCGGAATGCACAAATAATCGCCGAAACGCGGTACGCGCGTCTGTGCTTCGCGCAAATCCTGCTTCGTGATGACCGGGACTTTTTCTTCGAAATCTTCGAGGGATTTCAGATGGTCGGGATGAAAGCCGGCTTCGTCCCATTTCCGTTTGTAGAAGGGGGACTTTTCATAGGCATATTTCGTGACGTCTTTAAGACGCTCGAGAATGGCCCGGTCCCGTTCGCCCGGGTCCATCGTCTCCCGCTTTGGAAACCAATAGGGGGAAGCGGCGTCCGGCAGGTAATTGGGGTCAAATTTTGGCGGAAACGACCAGCTTTCCATGGTGGCTTCTCCTCCCGTTTATTTTTTTACTTTTATATTTTTTTGCGATTAGCGCGGGCCGCGTTCCGTAACGAGGCGCTGCATCGAGTCGATGATGTTTTGCGGTGGCGTGTCCTGAAGCATCACTTCTTTGACGCCGAGCTTTTTCAGATCATTCACTTCGTCGTCCGGGATGACGCCGCCGCCGGTGACGATGATGTCATCGGCCTCGTTCTCTTTCAGCAATTCCAGGATGCGCGGAAAGACGGTCATATGCGCGCCCGACAGGATGCTCACGCCGATAATGTCCACGTCTTCCTGAATGGCGGCGCGGACGACTTCTTCCGGCGTGCGGTGCAGGCCCGTATAAATGACATCCATTCCGGCGTCACGAAGGGCGCGGGCCACAACTTTCACACCCCGGTCGTGACCGTCCAGTCCGACCTTCGCAATCAAGATGCGGATGATGCCCGAATTCTTACTCATAATCGAAACTCCCTAACTTTCTAATGCGTTCTTCTTCAAAGACCGGCCGCGTCGCTGACAGGAATGTCGGCCAACAAGACATGCTGCAAAGACTTGGAAGCGCTTTCCACATGCCCGCTGGCAATCGCTTCCGCTTTTTCCGCGTCGCCCTCGGCGATGGCATCTAGAATGGCATCGTGTTCCATCCAGACGTTCTCTCCATAGCCTTCGATGCGAAGCACGGCGCTCATAACACGCCGCAGATGGTTTAGGTAGAGGCTCATTGTCTCGGCAATGATCACATTGCCGGAAAGTTCGTAGATCAGCCGGTGGAATTCCATGTCGGCAGCGATCAGCTTCGCAACCGAGCCGTTTGCGAGCGCTTTTTTGCCCTGGGCAACGATCCGTTTGCCATGGGCAATGTCGTGGGGCGTTGCGTTTGTGGCGGCCAGGCGGGCGGCAAGCCGGTCAAGGGCGCAGCGAAACTCATAGAGCGAACGGACAAAATCTTCCTCAAGCGGGGAGACCATCAAGCCCCGCCGGCCGGATTTGCAGACGAAGCCCTGGCTTTTCAAAAGCATGAGCGCCTGGCCGACCGGTTGGCGGGAGACGTTCAGCTTCTCGGCAATGCCCTCTTGGGCCAGGCGTTCGCCAGGAGGCAGACGGCCATCGCAGATGGCGTCCAAAATGGTGCCATAAACCTGCTCCATCATGCGGGGCTGGACGTGAAGTTTATGCACGAAAACGCTCCTATTTATGGAATACGGTATGCAATAATCCGTATTTGGAATAGACGCAAGCGCTGTTTTCAAAATGGTGTTTTTTCAAGTGGTTAGCTTTTCTTTTCCAGGCCATCGCGCCAGGCGCGCTCGGCCGTATCCCACGCTTCCAGGGGCTGGGTGTCCGGCACCCAGGCAAGGCCTGCCTTGCCGTCGCCCGAAACCGCCTCGCGGGTTACCCGCACGTCCAGCACGGCCGGCGCGTTTTCGAGGCAGCGCGCGAAGGCGTCGCCCAAATCCTTTTCGTCTTCGACCTGTTCGCCATGGGCGCCGAGGGCGCGGGCAAGGCCAGCATAATCCGAATGGCGAAGCTCGGTGCCGACGAGATTGCCGTCATAGGTGACGCGCTGGTCGTAGCATTCGATGTTCCAGGCCCCATTGTTGGCAATCACGAAGACGACCTTGGCATCGTGGCGGACAGCGGTATCGACTTCGATCGCATTGAAACCGAAGGCCCCGTCGCCGGTGACGACCACGACTTGGCGGCCGGGAAGGGCAAGCGCCGCGGCGATCCCGAAGGGAACGCCGACGCCGAGACAACCAAGGGAACCGGGGTCCATATAGGGCCCGGCGGAAAGGGCGACGCGGGCAAAGCTTAAGATGTCGCCGCCATCGGCGATGGTGACCGCGTCCGGAGCGATTCGTTCCTGCAACGCGCTCAGCAAGCGGTTCGGGTGCATGTAGCCGTCGCTGCCGGGGGGCGCCTTGCGCAGCAGATCGGCGAATTTTTTGCGCTTTTCGGCGTGTTTCGCCCGCATTCCCTGGGTCCATGCGCCATCGGTGGCGGACTTGCGGTTGCCGGCGGCGGCAAGGATGGCCTGAAGGGCCAGGGCCGGCGTGGCAAGAATTTCCGGCGTGCCGCGCCGATTGTCGTTCAGCTCTTCCGCGTGCGCGGCCAAGCGGACAAAGCGGGCCTGCTTGAAAACGGCAGGCGAGCCGTAAGCGAGTTGAAAATCAAGTTTGCGGCCAAGGGTCAGCACGACGTCGGCCTCTTCCATCGCCTTGCCGCGCAGCGAGGAGACGGCGGCGGCGTGGCTGTCCGGAACGAGGCCCCGGCTTTCAGAGGTATCCAGATAAAGCGCGTCCAGCGCATCCAGCAGGGCGCAGATTTCCGGGCCTGCGCCGCGGGCGCCGCGTCCGGAAATCACCAGCGGCCGTTTCGCGCCCCACAAGGCGTCGACCGCTTCGGCGACGGCCGCTGGATCCGGCGGCATCTGCGGCGCGGGCCGTGGCGCTACATGTTCGGGCAACACCTGATGGCGGGGCAGGCGCGCGCGCAGGATGTCCGTCGGGAAATCGACATAGACCGGCCCCGGCACGCCGCCTTCGCCAAGGGCGCGGGCAAAGGCCGCGTCCATGGCCGGCAGCACGTGGGCCGCCTCGCGCACGGTTCGGCAATAGCGGGTGACGGAATCCAGCAGGTCCGTATGCACCAGATCCTGAAGCGCCCCCATCTGTTCCTGGGGGCGGGGCGGCACGCCGGAAAGAACGACGACGGGGGCCCGGGCGACATGGGCGTTGACGATGCCGGTGATCGCGTTCGTGACACCGGGCCCGGCGGTGGCAAGCACTACCCCGATGCTGCCCGTCAGCTCGGCGTGGGCATGGGCCATGTGGGCGGCGGCGCGTTCGTCCCGCACGTCGACGATGCGAATGCCGGCCCGCGCGACCTGATCCCAAATCGGCATGATGTGGCCACCGCAAAGTCCGAAAATCCGGTCAATGCCGCGGGCAACTAGGAATTCGACAATCCGCTTGGCGACCGTTTCCGGTGCCTCGGCCTGGTCAGATGTCACGTGCGATTCTCCCCATATAACTCTTTTAACTATTTGTAATTTTTATATTTTTATAGCATAATCTGCATACTGTATGCGATAATTGTAGCCTTCGCAACGCCGATCTGCGGCGTTGCCGGCAAATTATCCGTCAAGGGCGATCCGTCCGACCCCCGGCAGCAGGAGCGCCGGCGGAAAGGGGGCAAAGCCGACAATTAAACCCAGAAAATTCAGCTCTATGCCCTCTTTTTCGGCATATAGCACCCCAAAAAGCCCGTAGAACGAGATTTGATGGCCGGTTCCGCTTGGAGCGGGGGCCCAAAAGGCCCCGTTCATCAAAAAGTCTTTGCCGATCGCCGTCGGCGGTAGCGCCAGACCCAGCTCGGGCACGGCCCTGGCCACATGGGCCGTAAAGCTGTTGCTATTGGGTCCCGGCCATACGCGGTAGGTCCCATGGTCGTACTTTTCGATTGCCGCGCGAAGCTTTGGCAGCGCCGCCTCGGCCGATGGGCCGCGCAGATCCAGCAGGATTTCCGGCGGGTTTCCATACCAGCGCCGATCCGGTACGTCCTCGGTCACGGAAAGGACCGGCTTTCCGAACCATTTCTGCCAGCCGATGATCTGATAAACGCTAAATTGCCGGGCGTTTGCGGGTTTGACGGCGATCCAGCTATGGATGCCGAAAAGCCCCCGCCAGGAAAAAGCGCGGGCGCCATAGACCTGAATGACGGCTTGCGGCGTGTGCGCCGGATCGGGGGCGATGCCGGTGCTTTCCCGGTTTGCCGTTCGCCAATCGGCGCCAAGCTCAATGTCCGTCGCCGCCAGGCTGTAAAGGGGGCCAGCCATGGCAAGGCAGACAATCAGCAGCAAAATCCTCTGCCAGAAGGCCATGAAGGAATGCTACCATTTCAGACGGCCAGGCTTCCAGCGTGGCCGGGGGCAACCGGAAGGAAAGGCACGAAAATCACGCCAGCGGAACGGGCGTCTTTCTTGATATAGCATGATAAAACTATTTTTTATCTCTTTGATTTTTATTGTTTTTATTTCTGGAAATGCCTGGGCTGGCTTCGACGAGGGACTGGCTGCCTACAAACAGAAAGATTTCGAAAAGGCGCTTCAGGAATTTGCGCCTCTCGCCCGTGCGGGCGACGCCCCCGCTCAATTCTATCTGGGCCTGCTCTATGGCTTTGGCGAGGGGGTCAAAAAGGACCTGGCCGAGGCCGTCCGCTTGTGGAAACTGGCGGCGGATCAGGGGCATGTCGCCGCCCAGTCCAATCTTGGCTTCATGTACAAATATGGCAATGGCGTGTCCCAGGACATGGTGCAGGCTTACAAATGGTCGAAAATTGCCTCGGAGGGTGGCGCCGTCTATGCGAAGGAGAACCTAAATCTGTTCGCCGAAAGCATGTCGGAGGAAGAAATCGCCAGGGCGGAGGATTTGGCCAAGGCCTGGCTGGATTCGCACCCGCGCGCCGCTAGCGATCCTGCCGCCGACGGCGAGAAAACCCCTTAGGGCTTTTCCCACGGCAGGGCGGCAGCCGGATTTGACGTTGCACCGGGGGAAAGAAAAAGGGTCAGACCGATGGCCTGACCCTTTTGAAACTGGCTCCCCGGGCCGGACTCGAACCAGCGACAAGGTGGTTAACAGCCACCTGCTCTACCAACTGAGCTACCGGGGATCATTGGTTCCAGGCGCGCAAGCGCGTCCGGGCCGTTTTCGGCTATATAGCAGAGCCGCCCCCTCCTTGGCCAGTACCCCATCCACCTTCATAAATGCTTAAAAGCTCCCGATGGCTAGGGCGGTCTGGGGGGTGTTTTTTACGCTTGTGCGCCCGTTGCGGTACGGCGCAATTTGAAAAGGGATGGGATGAAATGGATGGATGGCGGCGTTTGGCGGACCCGAAGATCGCGCGGCAAGCCGCGTTTGTGGCGATCGTCGTCGGCACCCTTTTAAATCCGATCAACAATTCCGGCATTTTCATGGAAATGCACTGACCTTTGGGGACGCCGCGAAGGTCGCGTTGCCCCAATCTGGTTTCCTATAGCGTTTCGTCCGACAGCCGGGTTTTTGGAACCCCTTAACCTTTTGTGACGAAGGTTTGACGCGTGGGAAATTGGAGGCGCGGGCCGGACTCGAACCGGCGTACACAGATTTGCAGTCTGCTGGATAACCACTCTCCCACCGCGCCGGCCGTTTGATCGAAACATCCGCCGGCCCAAGAACGCGGCCGAGGGGAAGAGGCTCCCGGGAGGGGGTTGAGATATAGGACCTGCCCGAAGGCCGGTCAAGCAAGGGCAGGCTTCTAAAAACGCGCTTTCCAAGCGGCGCTGTGTAAACGTATAAACGGATGCCCATATTTGGCGGATCGAGAGAGAAAATGACCGATTTTGCAGATGCCCGGCGGAACATGGTGGAAGGCCAGTTGCGACCGAACAAGGTAACGGATCCGCGCATCGTTGCCGCCATGTTGGAATTGCCGCGCGAACGTTTCGTGCCGCCGGCCCATCAATGGGCTGCCTATAGCGACGAGGATTTGCCGTTGGGGCGGGGCCGCTTCCTGATGGAACCGATGGTGCTGGCCAGGCTTTTGCAGCTCGCTGAAATTCAGGAAGGGGATGTCGTCCTCGATATCGGGTGCAACACCGGCTATTCGGCTGCCGTGCTCGCGCGGCTTGCGGGAACGGTCGTCGCCCTCGAATCGGATTCCGTGTTTGCCGCCTCGGCGACGGAATTGCTTACCGAGCTTGGCTGCGACAACGTCGCCGTGGTGGAAGGGCCGCTGGCAAGCGGCTATCCGAGCCAGGCGCCGTTCGACGTTATTTTCATCGACGGCGCCGGCGCCGATCTGCCGGGCACGCTCTGCGAGCAGTTGAAGGAAGGCGGCCGTCTGGTCGCCGTGCAGGCGGGGGCGGAGGGCATCGGCCAGGCCACGCTTTGGATGCGCACGGCCGGCAGCGAAGGCTCTCGCACCGCCTTCGATGCGGCGACGCCGCAATTGCCGGAATTCGCGGCCAAGGAAGCGTTTGTCTTTTAGCGGGCTTTACACTAAGTTTTAGGTGTAAATTTGCATCAATATGCCGGCTGGCCCGGCATTCAGGTGGAAGGGGCGTGACGTTGCGCGGTAAGGCGATCCCATCGTTGCTTGGTATATGTGCGGTTGTCCTGCTTGGCGGCGGGGCGTTCCAGCCGCCCGCTTTTGCGCAAACGATCCAGCAATCCCTTGCCGCCGCCTATCAGAGCAACCCGACCTTGCGTGCCCAGCGGGCGCGGCTGCGGGCGACGGACGAGGCGGTTCCCCAAGCTCAGGCCGGTTGGCGGCCGACGATTACGGCCAATGGCGAAACCGGGCGCTCGCGCAACGAAGGCAATCTCTTCGCGCAATCTTCGGGCACGCAAATCCGATCGCCTTCCAGTTTAAGCGTCATCCTTTCCCAGCCGATCTTCCGTGGCGGGCGCACCTTCTATGAAACGCGCCAGGCAGAGTACCGCGTTCAGGCGGAGCGGGCGCGGCTGCGCCTGATCGAGGCGCAAGTGCTGCTCGATGCGGCGATCGCCTTCACGGATGTCGTGCGGGACCAGGCGGTGGTTGAGCTGAATATCAACAACGAACAAGTTCTTCAAAAACAGCGAGAGGCCGCCGGCGATCGTTTTGAAGTTGGTGAAATTACCCGCACGGACGTTGCCCAGGCCGACGCACGATTGGCCGGCGCGCGGGCAGACCGGATCCGCGCGGAAGGAAATCTCGCGGCGTCGCGGGCCGTGTTTCTAAAGGTGGTCGGCATCTCGCCGCAACGGCTTGTCGAGCCGACGTCCCTTGGGGGGTTGCCGCGATCCGAAGACGAGGCGCAACGCAGCGCCGCCGCCCATTTCCCGGCCGTTATCGCCGCCGAATTTGACGAAAAATTCGCGAACGAGGCGGTCAACGTGGTCGAAGGGGAAATGTTGCCGACGGTTTCCCTGAACGGAGAAATCAGCAAAGCGGAAGAACAATTCTCCTCCGTTGACGATACGGAACGCGCGACGGTCAGCGCACGGGTTTCCATGCCGCTCTATCAGGCCGGCGCAGTCCATTCGCGCTTTCGCGAAGCGCGGCAGGTTGCGGGCCAACGCCGGGTCGAAGTCGAAGAAACCCGTCGCGAAGCCATCGAACAGGCGGCCCGGGCCTGGTCGGATTTGCAGACAACCCGGGCGAGCATTCTTTCCCTCAACTCTCAGATCGAAGCGTCCACCATTGCGCTGGATGGCGTCGAGCAGGAGGCGCTGGTCGGATCGCGCACCGTGCTGGACGTGCTGGATGCGAAACAAGAACTCCTGGACGCAAAGGTGGATCTGGTGGGGGCGAAGCGGGACGAACTGGTTGCTTCTTTCCGCCTGAAATCGGCGGTGGGGGCGTTGACGGCGGAAGCCTTGGCATTGCCGGTTGAGGTCTATGACATCAACAAGCATTACAACGACGTCCGCGGGCGCTGGCTCGGCCTTGGCAGCGATCCCGAATAGCGGGTCGATGGCGCTAGTTGCTTCTATTCTGGCGTTTTTTCTTAGACTGGCTTAGGGTTAACGAATTCTTTTCTGTGGCCGGCTATGACTTGGCGGGTCACGGCGAAAGGACGATGATGCATGGCGGACGGTCACGAAAACAATCCCTCCTCGGAGGAGGCAGGCGACGGGCAGGCGGAACCCTCTATGGAGGAAATTCTGTCGTCCATTCGTCGGATTATTTCCGAAGACGAGGAACCTGGAGAGGCGAAAGCGGCCGACGCACCGGATGCGGACGCCGATGCAATGGAAGCGGAGACCGTTGAGGCCGCCGAAGAAATAGCGGCAGAGGGCGAGACCGAGGCGGGGGAGGACGTTTTGGAACTCACCCGCATGGTTTCAGACGATGGCAGCGTGACGGACCTGGCAGAAGAAAACGAGCCGGAGGCGGAGATGGCGACAGAGGCGGGCGAGTCGGACACAAGCCCCGAAGAAGAGGCACCGGAAACGGCGGCGGACGAGAACGCGTTGGAATTGCACGAGAACGCGCCGTCCGATGACGGAGCCGAAGCGCCGGAGCCCGTTGAAGCCGGGGCGCTGGAACCCACTGGCGAGCAGTTGCTTGCCGATCAGACGGTTACGGCGGCCACCGAATCCTTTACCGAGCTTGCGAAGGCCGTCGTCAAGGAAGACGGGCCGGGCATGCGTCTCGGCGCCAATGGCGACAAGTCGCTGGAAGATATCGTCAAGGAACTGCTTCGCCCGATGCTGAAGGAATGGCTCGATCAGAATCTTCCTTCGATTACCGAAAAGCTGGTACGAAAAGAGATCGAACGCGCCGCGCGCCGGGCCGAAGAACTCTAACTCCGAAACAGTTGGACGAACGAGGCTAGGGCGCATCCCGCGGCCGGGATTCGTTGTGCTTGAAAAATGAGGAAACGCGCCGAAGGGCCATGAAAGAATTAGAAAAAACATATTGCGCGGAAGCGGTCGAAGGGGCGCGCTACGACGCGTGGGAGAAGGCCGGCGCCTTTGCCGCCGACACAGGCTCGTCCGCGACCCCTTTCACGATCATGATGCCGCCACCAAACGTGACGGGCAGCCTGCATATGGGGCACGCTCTCAACCACACGCTTCAAGATATCCTCGCCCGTTATCACCGCATGATGGGGGACGATGCCCTTTGGCAGCCGGGAACGGATCATGCCGGCATCGCTACTCAAATGGTGGTCGAGAGGCAACTCGCCGAAAAAGGCGTCACCCGCCACGATCTGGGACGGGATGCCTTCGTCGAACGCGTCTGGGAATGGAAAAAAGAATCCGGCGGCACGATCACCCGTCAATTGCGCCGTCTCGGCGCTTCGCCCGATTGGGAGAAAGAGCGCTTTACCCTGGATGCGGGTCTTTCCGAGGCCGTGACGAAAGTTTTCGTCGAGCTGCACAAAGCCGGCCTCATTTACCGGGACAAGCGGCTGGTCAATTGGGATTGCGAATTGCTAACGGCGATTTCCGACCTGGAAGTCGTGCAGAAAGAAACGAAAGGCCATCTGTGGCATTTCCGCTATCCGCTGGAAGATGGGTCCGGCCATATCGTCGTCGCGACGACGCGGCCCGAGACGATGTTTGGCGATACGGCGGTTGCCGTGCACCCGGAAGACGCGCGTTATCAGCATTTGGTTGGCAAGCGGGTGCGTTTGCCGATCAGCGACCGTTTGATTCCGATTGTGGCCGATGAACATTCCGACCCGGAAATGGGCAGCGGTGCCGTGAAGATCACGCCGGCGCATGATTTCAACGACTTCGAGGTCGGCCGCCGCCACGGCCTTCCTTTGGTCAATGTTTTCGATGCGAAAGCCCATCTGAACGAAAACGCGCCGGAGGCCTATCGCGGCCTTGACCGTTTTGCGGCGCGCGAAAAAGTTGTCGCGGAAATGGAATCCCTCAACCTTCTCGAACAGGTTGAAGACCATGTTCATGCGCTGCCCTATGGCGACCGTTCCGGCGCGGTGATCGAGCCCTATCTCACGGATCAATGGTTTGTGGACGCCAACACCCTCGCGCAACCGGCCATCGAGGCGGTGGAGACGGGCAAGACCCGTTTCGTGCCGAAGCATTGGGAAAACACTTATTTCGAATGGATGCGCAACATTCAACCCTGGTGCATTTCGCGCCAGCTTTGGTGGGGGCACCGGATCCCTGCCTGGTATGGGCCGGACAACGAAATTTTCGTCGCGGCGACGGAAGAAGACGCCCAAGCCGCCGCCCGCGCCCATTACGGCAAGGACGCAGAACTGACCCGCGACCCGGACGTGCTCGACACCTGGTTTTCATCCGCGTTGTGGCCGTTCTCTACCCTCGGCTGGCCCGAACAAACGCCCGAGCTTCAACGCTATTACCCGACGGACGTGTTGGTGACGGGGTTCGACATCATCTTTTTCTGGGTGGCGCGGATGATGATGATGGGGCTCCACTTCATGGGCGACGTTCCCTTCCGCACCGTTTACATCCACGCCCTGGTTCGCGATGCGTCGGGACAAAAAATGTCGAAGTCGAAGGGGAACATCATCGATCCCCTGGAACTGATCGACCGCTATGGCTGCGATGCCCTGCGTTTTACGTTGACGGCGCTGGCGTCGCCGGGGCGCGATATCAAACTTTCGGAAGGGCGCGTCGAAAGCTCGCGCAATTTTGCGACGAAGCTGTGGAACGCCGCGCGCTATTGCCAATTGGCGAAATGCACGCCGGACCCGGATTTCAATCCTGGTACGGCGTCGCTTACGGTCAATCGCTGGATCATCGGCCATGTCGCCAAATTGGCGGGCGATCTTGAACAGGCGCTAGCGGCTTACCGTTTTAACGATGTGGCCAGTGTGTTGCATCACTTTGTCCGGGGAACCTTCTGCGATTGGTATCTGGAATTCACCAAGCCGATCCTAAGCGGCGGCGACGAAAACGCGACTCAGGAGACGCGGGCCACGACGGCCTGGGTGCTGGATCAGATCCTTCACCTGCTGCACCCGGTCATGCCGTTCCTCACCGAGGAGCTGTGGCAAAAGACGGGCAATCGCGATGAAATGCTGATGACATCCGCCTGGCCGAGTTTCGACCCGGGCCTGATCGACGCGGCGGCGATGGAGGAAATGGATTGGGTGGTGCGGCTGATTACGGAGATCCGCTCGATCCGCTCGGAATTTCAGGTTCCGCAAAAACGTCTGGTCGGCGTTTCCCTGGAAGGGGCGAACGCCACCACGGTCAAGCGCATGGAAACCCATGACGCGATCATCAGGACCCTTGCCAAGCTGGAAAAATTTGGTTCGGCCGGGGACGATGGCGCCATTCCCTTCGTCCTCGACGAGGCGACGGGCCGGCTTTCGCCGGGGGACGCCATTGACATGACGGTTCAAAAAGCGCGCCTCAGCGAGGACGTCCGCAAATTGGACAAGGAAGTGGAAAAAATCGAAAAGAAGCTCGGCAATCGGGATTTTCTCGCGCGCGCACCCGAAGACGTCGTGGCCGAACAACGCGCGCGTCTTGCTGAAGCCGAGGCCACGCGCACCAAAAAACAAGGTTGGCTAAGTTAAAATCTTTGAAGGCAATTAAGGAAGGGAAGGGGTATCTCCCATGACCCGCAAATTTGACGAAAAGCAGAATTTGCCGAGCCGCTACGTTTCCGTTGGTCCGGAAAGCGCGCCGCACCGGTCGTATTACTACGCGATGGGGATGACGGAGGAAGAAATCCATCAGCCTTTCGTTGGCGTTGCGACGTGCTGGAACGAGGCGGCGCCCTGCAACATTACGCTGAGCCGTCAGGCCCAATCCGTGAAGAAAGGCGTGAAAGCGGCCCATGGCACGCCGCGGGAATTTACGACGATTACGGTAACCGACGGCATCGCGATGGGGCATGAAGGGATGAAATCCTCGCTCGTCAGCCGCGAAGTGATCGCCGATTCGGTCGAATTGACCATGCGTGGCCATTGTTACGATGCCTTTGTCGGCATTGCCGGCTGCGACAAATCCTTGCCCGGCATCATGATGGCCATGCTGCGCCTGAACGTGCCCGCTATTTTCATGTATGGCGGTACGATTCTGCCAGGCCATTTCAAAGGCAAGGAAGTCACCGTGCAGGACGTGTTCGAAGCCGTCGGCGCCGTCAATGCCGGCACGATGACCGGGGACGAGCTGCACGAATTGGAATGCGTCGCCTGTCCTTCCGCGGGTTCCTGTGGCGGCCAGTTCACGGCCAACACGATGGCGTGCGTCTCCGAAGCCATTGGACTGGCGCTGCCCGGTTCGGCTGGTGCGCCGGCGCCTTATGAATCCCGCGATGCCTATGCCGAAAAAAGCGGCGAGGCTGTCATGGATCTATTGAAAAGCAATCTGCGACCGCGCGACATCGTTACCCGAAAGGCGCTTGAGAATGCGGCGATGGTGGTGGCGGCGACCGGCGGTTCGACGAATGCCGGGTTGCATTTGCCGGCGATGGCCAGCGAGGCCGGGATTGAATTTGATCTGCACGACGTTGCTGCCATTTTCCGCAATACGCCTTATATCGCCGATCTGAAACCTGCCGGGCGTTACGTGGCGAAAGACCTCTATGAGGTGGGCGGCGTGCCGATCGTGATGAAGGCGTTGCTGGAAGGCGGCTACCTTCATGGCGATTGCATGACGGTGAGCGGTAAGACGATTGCCGAAAATCTGCAAGACGTTGTCTTTCCAACGGATCAAGACATCGTGCGGCCAACGTCGGACCCGCTTTTGCCGACGGGCGGCGTCGTCGGGCTGAAAGGAAATCTTGCGCCCCAGGGCGCCATCGTCAAAGTCGCCGGAATCGAAAACCCCAAATTTCGCGGACCGGCGATCTGTTTCGATCGCGAGGAAGACGCGTTCGAGGCCGTCGAAAAACAGCAATACAAGGAAGGCGACGTTTTCGTCATTCGTTACGAAGGGCCGCGTGGCGGCCCCGGCATGCGCGAGATGCTGGCGACAACGGCCGCCATTTACGGCGAAGGCATGGGCGACAAGGTGGCCCTCATCACGGATGGCCGTTTCTCCGGCGCGACGCGCGGTTTCTGTATTGGCCATGTCGGGCCGGAAGCGGCGGTCGGTGGTCCGATCGCGCTGTTGAAGAATGGCGACATCGTCGCCATCGATGCCGACAAAGGCACAATTGAGGTCGAGCTAAGCGACGAAGAACTCGCCAAGCGCGCAAAAGCCTGGAAGCCGCGGGAAAGCGACTTTGGTTCGGGCGCGCTTTGGCGCTATGCAAAAAATGTCGGCGATGCGGAGAAGGGGGCGCTTACCCATCCCGGCGCCAAGGCGGAAAAACGCGCTTACGCCGATATCTGACACCAGATCGGCGTGTGGTCCGAGGGCTTTTCCTTGGCACGGGGGCTCTTGTCGATCTCGCATGTTTCGAGCCGGTCGGCGGCCTGGGGCGAAAGCAGCAAATGGTCGATGCGAAGGCCGAGGTCGCGCTGCCAGGCGCCGCCCTGGTAATCCCAAAAGGTGTAGGCGTGGGCGGCCGGGTGTAGGCTTCGAAACGCATCCGTCAGGCCAAGATAGACCAGCGCCCGGAATTTTTCCCGGGTGGGCAGCGTGTAAAGCGCATCTTCCGTCCAGCCTTTCGGATCGTGCACGTCCATGGCCGTCGGGATGACGTTGAAATCGCCCGCCAGCACGAAGGGCTCTTCCGTCTTTAGAAGGGCCTCGGTGTGGCGCGTCAGCCGGTCCAGCCAGCGCAGCTTGTAATCGAATTTTTCTGTCGTAACCGGGTTGCCGTTCGGAAGATAGACCGAGGCCACGCGCACGCCTTCGATCCGGGCCTCCACATAGCGCGCCTGTTCGTCCGCTTTTTCGCCGGGCAACCGCCGTTCCAGCACCTCGATGGGGGCCTTCGCCAAAATGGCGACGCCGTTATAGGCCTTCTGACCGACGACGGCGGATTTGTAGCCCGCCGCTTCGATTTCAAGGGCGGGAAAATTTTCTTCAACAGTTTTGGTTTCCTGCAGACAAAGCACGTCCGGCGCGGCCATATCCAGCCATGCCAGCACGTGGGGCAGCCGGGTCTTGATGGAATTGACGTTCCAGGAGGCGACCTTCACGGATGGGGCGATCCGTCTAGCCGACGGAAAAGGAATTGCCGCAGCCGCAGGACGCCGTGGCGTTCGGATTGCGGATGGCGAAAGCGGAGCCGATCAGGTCTTCGACGAAATCGACTTCGGCGCCGGCCAGATATTCGCGGCTGATTTCGTCGATCACGACTTTGGCGCCGTTTTTTTCAAAAATCAGATCGTCGGCGTTCGTCGCATTGTCGAAGGTGAAATTGTACTGAAACCCCGAGCAGCCGCCGCCGGTGACGGCGATGCGCAGCATATGGCCGGGCTCTGCCTCGGCGGCGAGCAATTCGGCAATGCGCTTGGCGGCGCTTTGCGAAATGGTGAGTTGTGTAGCTTCCATGGCACCCATTCTAGGCCAAAATTCGGGTCCGTAAAACCGGCCCGCTTGTTAGCTGGGGACTGGATCGATTTTATCAATGTTTTCTAGGCACTTTCAGACCGGGCCGGGCACGGGACGGGTGAAGGGAAGCGTTGCGCCCGCCCAAAGCTTCCGAGTAGTGTCCGGCCATGGAACCTCTTGCACCTTACGCCTGCAGGCCGGAAGAAAGCCGCGGCCGCCGCCATCCGGAAGCGGAAAGCACAATGCGGACGGTTTTTCAGCGCGACCGCGACCGCATCATCCACGCATCGGCGTTTCGGCGTCTCAAATACAAGACCCAGGTCTTCGTCTATCACGAAGGCGACAATTACCGGACGCGGCTCACCCACAGCCTCGAAGTGGCGCAGATTGCGCGTGCCATCGCGCGCGCCCTGGCGCTTAACGAGGATTTGGCGGAGGGGCTGGCGCTGGCCCACGACCTTGGCCACCCGCCTTTCGGCCATGCCGGCGAGGCCGGGCTCGATGCGGCGATGGCGGCCTATGGCGGCTTTGACCACAACGCCCATACGCTGCGCGTTCTTACCGATCTGGAGCGGCGTTACGCGGAATTCGACGGCCTCAACCTCACCTGGGAAACCCTGGAGGGGATCGTGAAGCACAATGGCCCCCTTGCCGGGCCGAAGGCAAAACCCGGTAAGGACGTGCCGGACGGCATTCTTGCTTATGTGGCGGTGCATGACTTGGAATTGGCGAGCTTTGCCGGTGCCGAGGCGCAAATCGCCGCCCTTTCGGACGACATCGCCTATCACAGCCACGATCTCGACGATGGCCTGCGCGCCGGGCTTTTCACGGTGGACGAGGTGGCGGACGTGCCGCTGGTCGGCCCGGTCCTGGCCGAAGTGCGGGGACGCTACCCGGAAATCGAGATCCAGCGTCTGGTTCCGGAGACCATCCGGCGGTTGATCGACCGCATGGTGCTGGATTTGATTGGCGAGACGAAACGCCGGCTGGGTCAGGCCAACCCGAAAAGCGCCCAGGCCATCCGCGACCTGGACGCTCCCATCGTCGCCTTTTCCGAGAAAATGGAGAAGGACAATCAGGATTTGAAGGCCTTTCTCATGCGGCGCATGTACCGCCATTACAAGGTTAACCGCATGGCCAGCAAGGCGCGCCGGATCGTGAAGGAACTGTTCGACCTTCTCCTTGCCGAACCGGGTTGCCTGCCGTCGGAATGGCAGGCAGACATGGAAGGCCTGGACCCACCGGGGCAGGCGCAGCTCGTCCTCGATTACATTGCCGGCATGACGGACCGCTTCGCGTTGGAGGAACATCGTCGGCTCTTTGATGCATACAAGAAAATAGAATGAACCTTTTCAAATACTTTCAGGCTGAAGTTCTAAGCATTGTTGAAGAAATGACGGTCGCCGGCACGCTGGCGCCGGAGCTTGTGACGACCAAGATCGTCGCCGAGCCGCCGCGCGAAGCCGCCCATGGCGACGTTTCGACGAACGCGGCTCTGGTGCTGGCCAAGGGGGCCGGACAAAAGCCCCGGGATCTGGCCGAGCGCATCGCCGCCCAGCTTGCGGAAAACCCGACGGTGGTGTCGGTCGAGGTGGCCGGCCCCGGCTTTATCAATCTGCGGCTAAGCGACGCTTTTTGGTACGAACGCCTTGCCGAAATCCTGGCCGAGGGCACGGCCTATGGCGATCAGGATTTGGGCCAGGCGGAGGCGGTCAATGTCGAATACGTCTCGGCCAATCCGACCGGTCCGATGCATGTCGGCCATGGGCGGGGCGCCGTCATTGGCGACGTGCTGGCGTCGCTTCTCGAAAAGGTGGGCTACCGCGTTACCCGCGAGTTCTACATCAACGACGCCGGCGCCCAGGTCGATAAATTGGCCCAGGCCGCCCATTCCCGCTATTGCGAAGCCCTTGGCATCCGGATCGGGGAGGATGCCTTCGAAGGTTCCTATCCCGGCCATTATCTAAAGCCGGTGGGCAAGGCCCTGGCCGAAAAATACGGGCGCGAATGGGTCGATGCGGCGCCCGAGACCTGGCTTCCGGTCTTCCGGGATTTTGCCATCGACGCGATGATGGCGCTTGTCACCGAGGATTTGAAAGCGCTTGGCGTCGTTTTCGACCGGTTTTCTTCGGAGCGCGCGCTGGTCAACGCGGGCGGCGTGCAGGACGTTCTGGAAAGCCTGGAGAGCAAGGGCCTCGTCTATGAGGGGATCTTGGAGCCGCCAAAGGGGATGCTGCCCGAAGATTGGGAGCCCCGGCCGCAAACGCTTTTTCGTTCGACGGCATTCGGAGACGACGTCGACCGCCCGCTCAAGAAATCCGATGATTCCTGGACCTATTTCGCAACCGACATCGCCTACCACCTCGACAAGTTCCGCCGTGGCTTTGCCCAGATGATCGACGTGTGGGGTGCGGACCATGGCGGCTATGTCAAACGCATGCAGGCGGCGGTGCAGGCGGTGACGGATGGCCGGGGCGATCTTGACGTGAAAGTCTGTCAATTGGTCAATCTGTTGGAGGGCGGCGCGCAGATAAAGATGTCGAAGCGCGCCGGCACCTTCGTCACGCTTCGCGAGGTGGTGGACGAGGTCGGCAAGGACGTGGTCCGCTTCATCATGCTGACCCGCAAAAACGACGCGCCGTTGGATTTCGACACCGAAAAAGTGCGTGAACAGACGCGGGACAATCCGGTTTTTTATGTGCAATACGCCCATGCGCGGGCGAAGTCGGTCCTTCGCCATGCAAAGACGGAATTTCCCCAGATGGATCTTGCGGAGGCGGCGCTTGCCAAGGCGGCCTTCGTCCGGCTGACATCCCCGGGCGAGCTAGCCCTGATTCGCAAAATGGCGGATTGGCCGCGCCAGGTGGAGACGGCGGCGCATTTTCACGAGCCGCACCGGCTGGCCTTCTACCTTTACGATCTCGCCGGCGAATTTCATGGGCTTTGGAATCAGGGCAATGAGGACACGGTTTTGCGGTTTTTGCGCCCCGACGATCTGGAATTGTCGGCGGCCAGGATGGGGCTGGTTTCGGCATTGGCCATCGTTATCGCGTCGGGTCTGGAGGTCTTTGGGGTTGCGCCGGTCGAGGAGATGCGCTGATGAAGGCGGCCCGGCGTCCGATCGATCGCTCCCAAGCCCAGCGGCCCTTTTTTCTTCGCCGCGGCTTCTTTGGTTTCGTTGCGGCCCTGGCCGCTTTCGGCGTGTTCGCCGCCATCGTCTGGACCGCTTATGAAGAAGAACAGCTTTCCGGCACCGAAGCCCAGGTGCCGATGGTTCGGGCCGAAAAGGGCCCGATCAAGCTGCGCCCCAAAACGCCGGGCGGCATGGACGTGCCGTTTCAGGACAAGCTTGTATACGACCAGCTTTCCGAGGCGCCGCCGAAGCCACAAGTAACCCAGTTGCTGCCGCCGCCGGAAGAGCCGGTCGCGCCGCCGAAGGCGCCAGCGGCGGAAAGCCTGGCCGAACAAGCGCCTCCGAAAACCGAAGTGCTGCGCCTTTTGGAAGAGGCGCCGGTGGCTGCACCGAAGCCTGTCGAAAAACCTGCAAAGGCTGCGCCGAAGCCTGCCGAAAAACTTGCAAAGGCTGCGCCGAAGCCTGCCGAAAAACTTGCAAAGGCTGCGCCGAAGCCTGCCGAAAAAACGGAACCGACACCCACGCCCAAAGTCACGGCATCGGCGGCGCCCATCGTGGCGAAGGGGGGGCGCATTCAAGTTGCGGCCCTTCGTTCGGAACGGGACGCCCTCGACCAATGGGCCCGGCTTCAAAAAGCCCATGGCGATCTTTTGGGAGGGCTGACACCCCATGTGCAGCGGGTGGATTTGGGCGCAAAAGGCATTTTCTTTCGCTTGCAGGCGGGGCCGATCGACGGGCGCGGGGCGGCGAAGGCGCTCTGCGCCAAGCTTCAGAAACGCAAATCGGGGTGCCTCGTTGTCCGGCCCTGACCGAAGCATTCCCAAGGCGCTTCTCCTCGGCTGCCGGGGTTTGGCCCTTGCAGCGGAGGAACGCCGCTTCTTTGCAAGCGCCCAGCCTCTCGGCTTTATTCTTTTCGCGCGCAATTGCGCCGATCCGGCCCAGCTCCGCGCGCTTGTCCAGGATTTGAAGGATTGCGTCGGACGCGCGGCGCCCATCTTGATCGATCAGGAAGGGGGCCGGGTGTGCCGGTTGCCGTCGTCCCATTGGCGGGTTCCGCCCGCGGCGGCACGTTTCGGCGAGCTTGCGGACCGGGATCCGGCGGCGGCGGCCGAAGCCGCGTGGCTGAACGCCCGGCTTCTCGCCGCCGAATTGGACGATCTCGGCATCGATGTCGATTGCGCGCCGGTGCTGGATCTGCCGGAACGGCACGCGGACCCGATCATCGGCGACCGCGCCTTCGGGGGGGACGCGGACCGCGTTGCCATGCTGGGCGCCGCCATGTGCGAGGGGTTTCTCGCCGGCGGCGTGTTGCCGGTGCTGAAGCACATTCCCGGCCATGGCCGCGCCCGGGTCGACAGCCACAAGGCGTTGCCGGTGGTAACCGCCACGGCGGCCGAGCTCGCGGCAACGGATTTTCGTCCCTTTAGCGCCCTGGCCGATATGCCGTTGGCGATGACGGCCCACATCGTTTATTCGGCCTTCGACGCCGAGGCACCGGCGACCCTTTCCAAAACCGTTGTCACGGAGGTAATCCGCAAGCAGATCGGCTTCGATGGGCTTTTGATGACGGACGATCTTTCGATGGGGGCGCTGGAAGGGGATTTGGCGATGCGGGCCGAAACGGCCTTGGCCGCAGGCTGCGATTTGGTGCTCCATTGCAACGGCGAGTTCGATGAAATGACGGCTTTGGCCGCCGCGGTCGGCCCCCTTGCGCCGGCGGCGCAAGCCCGGCTTGCCCGGGCGCAAAGCCGGCAGCGCGACGAAAAGCAGGACGCCGATCTGGACGAAATCAAAACGTGCCTGGCCGCGCATCTGGGAGAGGGGTAATGGATTTTGGTGGCATTCTCTACATGGCGTCCGTCTGGGCGATTCCGGTTCTGCTGGCGGTCACCTTGCATGAGGCGGCCCACGGCTATGTCGCCCTTCGCTTTGGCGACGATACGGCCCTGCGTGCCGGGCGCGTGACGCTGAACCCGTTCCGCCACGTCGATTCCTTTGGCACGGTGCTGCTTCCGGCGCTGTTGCTGCTGATCCATTCGCCGATCCTTTTTGGCTATGCAAAGCCGGTGCCGGTGAATTTTGCCCGCTTGCGCGTTCCAAAGCGGGACATGATCTGGGTTGCCGCCGCCGGACCGGGGATGAATCTTCTGATTGCCCTTGGCGCCGCCATGGCCGTTCATCTGGTGCCGGTTTTCCCCGAGACGGGGCAGGAATGGCTGATCGCAAACTTGCAAAATGCCATTTATATCAATGTGATTTTGGCGGTCTTTAACATGCTGCCTTTGCCGCCTTTGGATGGCGGGCGGGTTGCCGTCGGCCTGCTTCCCCATGGGCTTGCTTTGCAGCTGGCCAGGCTGGAACGCTTTGGCCTGCCGATTCTTTTGGGACTGCTTTTCATTTTGCCGATGCTTGGCGATGCGATCGGCGTTAATCTAAACATCTTCTCTTGGCTGGTGCTCGTTCCGGCCGAAATGGTGCTCCGCGTGATTGTGACCCTTGCGGGGCTGGCTTAGGGGCTGCGGTTGTTGGAATCGGAAGAGAGCTTCGAATCACCCCCGATCGTCGATGCGGATGGGCAATTTGTCCTCAATCTGACCGGTTTTGAAGGGCCCATCGACATCCTGCTGACGCTGGCGCGGGAACAAAAGCTCGACCTTGCCCAAATTTCGATCCTCGACCTTGCCAACCAATATCTCGATTTTATTGCCCGCGTGCGGCATCAGCGGCTCGAAATTGCGGCCGATTATTTGGTTATGGCAGCCTGGCTCGCCTATCTGAAGTCCAAGCTGCTGCTGCCGGAACCGGAAGAAAACGAAGAGGGGCCGACCGCCGCGGAAATGGCCGAAGCGCTGGCCTTTCAATTGCGCCGCCTGGAATCGATGCAAGCGGCCAGCCAGCAATTGTTCGCGCGGCCGCAATTGGGGCGGGACGTCTTCAGCCGGGGCGATCCGGAAGGCATTACGATTGTCGGCAAGTCCGTCTACGTTCTTTCGCTGCATGACATGCTGCGCAGCTATGGCGACATTCATGCGCGCGCCAAGGCAGGCCCCCTGCACATCGAGGCGATGAGCCTCTTTTCGACGGAAATGGCGCTCGAACGCCTTTCCGCCATGCTTGGCGCGATGCCGGATTGGCAAACGCTGATGGCGTATCTTCCGGACGTGCCGGAAGGCGGCATCCGATTGCGCTCGGCGGTCGCATCGACGTTCTCGGCGAGCCTGGAACTGGTGCGCGACGGCCATGCCGAGATTCGCCAGGATCGGAACTTTAGCCCCATTTACATTCGCAAGGCGACAGACAGAAAATGACAACGGGTCTAAATCAGCATTTACGTATTCTCGAGGCCGTGTTGTTCGCGGCGGCGGAACCGCTCGACGAAAAGACGCTGTCGGGGCAATTGCCGAACGACGCGGACCTGCCGGATCTTCTGGAAACCTTGCGCCGTGCCTACGCGAATCGTGGCGTGACGTTGATACAGGTCGGCGGCAAATGGGCCTTTCGCACGGCGCCGGATTTGGCTGGGCGGCTTCGCATCGAAAAGGAAGTCAAACGCCGCCTTTCCCGCGCGGCGAAAGAAACTCTGGCGATCATCGCCTATCACGCGCCGGTGACGCGCGGCGAGATCGAGGAAATTCGTGGCGTCGCCTTAAGCCGGGGGACCCTCGATCAATTGCTCGAAGCGGATTGGATTCGTCCGATGGGACGCCGTCAGACGCCGGGCCGGCCGATGGCCTGGGGGGTTTCGGACGCGTTTTACAGCCATTTCAACCTCGCCGGTCAGGACGATTTGCCCGGCATGGAGGAACTGAAGGCCGCCGGCTTGCTGGATCAGCGTCCCGCGATTTCGATCTACGCGGATCAGGCGCAGGAAGAATCCCTGCTGCCGGAGGATGGGGAGCCGTCCGAAGAAGACGTTGCCGGCGAACTGCCGGAAGAAGATACCAGCGCGGACGAAGAGGATGGCGACGTGCTGGTGGCCTTCGAGCCGGAGGAGGAGCCTTCGGCGCAATAAGGCCCTTATGGGCCCAAGTTGCGGGGGGGGCGCGTTTCTGACATGATCTTCTGGCTTTTGGGGCGAAAGCTCTTTGGATCAAAAGGCCTTGGGGCCGAAACCCGGTAGCGGAAATCAGGAGTCCTTGGATGGGCGGCATTGGCATCTGGCAGATTGTTCTGGTCTTGGTGATCGTTTTGATCATCTTCGGTGCCGGGAAATTGCCGAAAGTGATGGGAGACCTTGCGAAGGGCGTGAAGACCTTCCGCTCCGGCCTCAAGGACGAAGAAGAGGGACGGCCCGATAGCGCACCGGCCCTGAGGCAGGACGACCCTTCCAGAAACCCGTCCGTGAAGTCCGACGCCGAAAAGGACGACGCCACCAAGTCCTGACCGGCCTCTCCCACGTCCCCATGAACGCGATCCCATGAACGCGACCAGGGTTACAAGCTATGTTTGATATCGGCTGGCCGGAACTGGCCCTGATCATGATTCTTGCGATTCTCGTGATTGGGCCGAAGGAATTGCCGCTCGTGCTGCGCACCCTCGGCAGGTGGGCAGGCAAAATACGGGTTCTGATCCGCGAATTTCGCAGCAGCATCGACGAAATCGCGAAGGAATCCGATCTGGACGAATTTCGCAACATGGCTTCCGGCGGCACCGTCGAAAACGGCATCGCACCGGAGAAGCCCGCCCCCAAGAACAACGCCCCCGTAAACGATTCCGAGCGCAATGAGCGCGGATGATAAAAAAATGCCGCTGCTCGAGCACCTCGTCGAGCTTCGCAACCGCCTCATGTGGGCGGTGGGCGTTCTCTTTATTGTTTTTCTCGGCTGTTACTTCGTTGCCGAGGACATCTTTGCCTTTCTGGTACGCCCGCTGGCAGAGATCTATGGCCAGGAGACGGGCAGGCGGCTGATCTATACCGGCCTGGCCGAAGTCTTTTTTACCTATGTCAAAGTCGCCTTCTTTGCCAGCCTTTGCCTTTCTTTTCCGATCGTCGCCGCGCAAATCTGGGCCTTCGTGGCACCGGGGCTGTACCGCCACGAAAAGAAGGTGTTCCTGCCGTTTTTGATTGCCACGCCAATTCTTTTTACGGCGGGGGCGGCGCTGGTCTATTACGCCGTGATTCCGATGGCCTGGGAATTTTTCCTGAGTTTCGAGACGCCGGCCGGGACCGGCGGTCTGCCGATCCAATTGGAAGCGAAGGTGAACGAATATCTTGGCCTGGTCATGAAATTGATCTTCGCCTTCGGGCTTTGCTTCCAGCTTCCGGTGCTGTTGACCTTGCTGGCCCGCGTCGGCGCCGTCACGGCGGCGGGCCTTGCCGCCAAGCGGAAATATGCCCTGGTTGCGATTTTCATGGCCGCCGCCGTGCTGACGCCGCCCGATGTCATCAGCCAGGTGAGTTTGGCGCTGCCGGTGCTGTTGCTTTACGAGCTTTCGATTCTTTCCGTCCGCATGGCCGAGAAGCGCGCCCGGACGAAGAAGGCCCCGGCCGATGAAGCCTGATGCGGATTGCCTCTTTGTGGACGGGACGCGCGTGGCCCCCTATAAAGTGGGCGTCTTCACGACAGCGGGCCTTCTATGTTTGATTTAGCCTGGATCCGGAAAAACCCAGACGTTTTCGACCGAGGCTTGGCCCGGCGAGGGCTTCCGCCGCAGGCGAAAGCCGTTCTCGACCTGGATGCCAAGCATCGTGCGGCCCAGACCGCGCTTCAGGGCCTTCGCGAAAAACGCAAGGCCGTCTCTAAGGAAATTGGCCTTCGCAAGCAGAAAGGCGCCGATACGGCAACGCTGGAAAGCGACGTCACGGCAATGAAGGCAGAGATGCAGGCGTGCGAGCAGGACGAACGCGAGCAAGGCGAGCGCCTTTTTGACCTGCTGGCGGGTCTTCCGAATTTGCCGGCCGGGGACGTGCCCGATGGAACCGACGAAACGGCAAATGTCGAGATAAGAAGCTTTGGCAAGAAGCCGGACTTTTCCTTTGAAGCAAAAGAACATTTCGAGTTGGGGGAAGGGCTGGGCGACATGGATTTCGCCGCTGCCGCCAAGCTTTCCGGCGCCCGTTTTGTCGTGCTCTCCGGGGCGCTGGCCCGGCTGGAACGGGCCCTTGCCGCCTTCATGCTTGATCTGCATACCCAGGAATTCGGCTACCGGGAAATCAGTCCGCCTTGTCTGGTGCGCGAAGACGCCCTTTACGGCACCGGCCAATTGCCGAAATTCGGCGAGGATTTGTTTCGCACGACGGACGGTTTTTGGTTGTTGCCGACGGCGGAAGTGGCGCTGACCAATCTGGTCGCCGGCGAGATTCTCGAAGCGAACACGCTGCCGCAGCGCTACGTTGCGTTGACGCCCTGTTTCCGCTCGGAGGCCGGCGCCGCGGGCAAGGACACGCGCGGCATGATCCGCCAGCACCAGTTCAACAAGGTCGAGCTGGTCAGCATCGTCGATCCGGATGAATCGGATGAGGAACTGGAACGGATGACGGCGGCCGCGGAAGAAGTGCTGCGGCGGCTGGAACTTCCCTATCGCGTCGTTTGTCTTTCGGCGGGCGACATGGGATTCTCCGCTCGCAAGACTTACGATTTGGAGGTCTGGCTGCCGGGACAGGGCGATTATCGCGAGATTTCCAGTTGCTCGAATTGCGGCGATTTTCAAGCGCAGCGCATGAAAGCCCGCTTCCGTGCCAAGGGCGAGAAGGGAACGCGTTTTCCGCACACGCTGAACGGATCCGGTCTTGCCGTTGGCCGCACCCTGGTCGCCATCCTCGAAAACGGCCAGCGTGCCGATGGCGGCATCGGCCTTCCCCATGTGTTGCACCCCTATCTGGACGGTATGAAAGAAATCGCACCCAATGTTTGATGCACCTCTCGATCTGAAAAATGCCCGCATCCTTGTCACGAACGACGACGGCGTTCAGACGCCCGGTATCGAATTGCTCGAAAAAATCGCGCTGGAATTCACCGACGACGTTTGGGTCGTTGGGCCGCAGCAGGACAACACCGGGGCCGGCCATTCGATCACCTACAACGCCCCGCTCGAAGTGCGCCAGTTTGGCCCCCGCCATTTTGCCGTCGACGGCACGCCGACGGATTGCGTTTTGCTGGCGTGCAAGGAGCTGCTTGACGGAAAACTGCCGACCTTGCTGCTTTCGGGCGTCAATCCTGGGCCGAACTTTGCCGAAAACATCACCTATTCCGGCACGATTTCGGCAGCCTTTGAAGGGACGCTTCTTGGCGTGCCGTCGATCGCGTTCAGCGTCAATGGCCGCAAGCCTTATTGCTGGGACGGGGCTGCCCGCTATGTCTCGGACATCGTTCGCAAGGTGACGGCCGTTCCCTGGCAAAAAGACACGCTCATCAACGTCAATTTTCCGAACGTACCGGCCGAGGAAATCGTTGGCATGGCCGCCACGCGTCAGGGGCGGCGCAAATACGATCAGCGCATCGCCTGTCTGGAAGAGGATGGCCCGCGGCGGATGTTTCAATTGGACTGGCTGCTTCCCGATCTGGAGCCGGACGCCGCCAGGTCTTCCGAAACGGACGTCGAAGCCATTGGCAACAAAATCATTTCCATATGCCCGCTGAAACTGGACCTTACCGATGGTTCGCTGATCAAGGATTTGAAACGGGTGCTTGATTGACGGTGGATCCGCGGCAGGTCCGGCTCATCATGGATCTGCGTCAGAACGGCATTCAGGACGTAAACGTGCTGTCGGCCATTGAAAAAACGCCGCGCCACCTTTTCGTGCCGGAAAATTTTCAGGAAGAGGCTTACGAAAACACGGCCCTTCCCATCGAAAGCGGCCAGACCATTAGCCAGCCGGCGGTGGTGGCGATGATGACAGGGGCGATTGTGGGGGACAAGCGGCTCCGGGTGCTCGAAATCGGCACCGGTTCCGGCTATCAGACGGCCGTGTTGGCCCAGCTCTTTCGCCGCGTCTATACGATCGAGCGCCATGGCAATTTGCTGAAGACGGCCCAGGCCCGTTTTGACAAGCTTGGCCTTCACAACGTCACGACCCGGCTTGGCGACGGCACGCAGGGGTGGCCGGAGCAGGCGCCGTTCGACCGCATTCTGGTAACGGCCGGCGCCACGGAAATCCCTGAGGTGCTTCTCGATCAACTACGAATTGGCGGCGTTCTGGTGATTCCAACCGGCCCTTCCGGCGATGCGCAATCCCTCCAGCGCGTCCGCAAAGAGGCGGACGGCCTTCATGTGGAAGATTTGGGCCTTGTCCGTTTCGTTCCCCTTGTCGGGGAACCGCCGGTCCGCTAAAGCGCAAAATTGGCCACGCGGTTGAAGGCTTTTCCTCCTCCACCTAATATCTGACGCCATAGTCGGCGGCGGGCCGGAATGGATAGGGGAACGCATGTTCCGCAACCTCTTAAAAAATTGGTGGATGGCGGCGATGCTGGCGGTCGTCCTTTCGGCCTCCGGCTGCAGCGAACCCTGGATTACCGGCAAGACTTACGGGCTTTCGTCCTTGCCGGCCTCCCAAAAGAAAGGCGTCACGGTTCGCAAGGGAGACACCGTTTATGGCATTGCACGGCGCCAAGGCGTGACGATTCGGGCGCTGATTGACGCGAACGGCCTTCGCCCCCCATACAATTTGCGCATTGGGCAAAAGCTGCGCCTGCCGGGGCAGCAAACCTATGTTGTGCGGAAGGGGGACACCGTTTATGGCATTTCGCGTAAATTCGGGATCAACATGCGCGCTTTGGCGCAGCAAAATAATATGCGCCCCCCCTACAAGATCACCGTTGGCCAGAAATTGCGCCTATCGGGCGAGAGCAAAGCCGTGGCCTCCAAGACGAAGCGGCGCGGGCGGGCCGTCACGTCTTCCAGGGTGACAAAACCGCCGCCGCGCGGGAAACGCAACTTTCTCAAACCGGTCGAGGGGAAGCTCCTGGCCGGGTTCGGGCCGAAATCGGGCGGGTTGCACAACGACGGCATCAACATCGCCGCGCCGAAGGGAACGCCGGTTCGGGCAGCGGAAAACGGCGTCGTCGTTTATGTCGGCAGCGAACTTCGCGGGTTTGGGAATTTGTTGCTGATCAAGCATGCGGATGGTTGGATTTCCGCCTATGGCCATACGGACCGGCCGCTGGTCAAGCGCGGCGACGTTGTCAAACGGGGCGAGCCGGTGGCGAAGGTGGGAAAATCGGGCAACGTCACGTCGCCGCAACTGCATTTTGAATTGCGGCGCGGCACCCGGGCTGTCGATCCGACGCGCTATCTCACCGGCGAGGTTCCTGACGGGAAGGCACGCGTCCTAGCGCAGTGGTTTCCCCAGGCGCCCGGCTAGGTCCTGAATGAACTGCCAGGCCACCCGGCCCGAACGCGCGCCGCGCGTCATGGACCATTCCAGTGCCTCGGCCCGAAGCGTCGCCTTGGGCAAATCCAGCCCGTAATGGGCCGCATAGGCCTCGACGATTTCAAAGAAAGTCGGCTGATCGCAATTGTGAAAGCCGATCCAAAGCCCGAAACGGTCGGAAAGAGAGATTTTTTCGTCGACGGATTCGCCGCCGTGAATCTCGACGGAACGCTCGTTTTCGATCATTTCCCTTGGCATCAAATGGCGCCGGTTTGACGTTGCGTAAAAGAGAACGTTTTCCGGCCGGCCTTCGATGCCGCCTTCCAGCACCGCTTTCAAGGATTTGTAGGCCGCGTCCTTGCCGTCGAAGGAAAGGTCGTCGCAGAAAAGAATAAAGCGCCGTTCGCTTTGCCGAAGAAGCGTCAACAATTGCGGCAGCGAAGCGATTTCCTCGCGGTGAATCTCGACCAAGGTCAGCGTGCCGGCTTCCTCGGCGCTGATGCTTGCGTGGGCCGCCTTTACCAGGGAGCTTTTGCCCGTGCCCCGGGCGCCCCATAGAAGCGCGTTGTTGGCCGGATGGCCTTTGGCGAAGCGGCGCGTGTTTTCCATAAGAATTCGTTTCTGGCTGTCCACGCCGCGAAGCAGGTCGATGTCGACGCGGTTGACAAGCGGCACCGGTTCCATCCGGGCCGATTCCGCGTGCCAGACAAAGGCGTCGGCCCCGTTCAGCGGGACGCTTGCCGCTTTTGCCGGCGCCATCCGCTCCAGCAATTCGGCGATCCTGCGAAGCAACGGTTCGAGGGGTTGGTCCATTCCGTGTCCCAGCGTGGCTGTATCCGGCCAAGGCGGCCGGCCAGGGGGATCATAGACGATCGGCAAGCGGGGAGGGAACCCTCCGGGGCCGAAATTGAACGTCTTTATGGGCTTGAAAAGCGCCACTTTCCAAGGCCGTGACGGCACAGTATGATCCGCGCAAATCAAAGGTTGAAGGAAAACCCGATGTTGATTTCCCCTGCACTTGCACAAACCGGGGCCGAACCAAGCGGCCTCGAGATGTTCCTGCCCCTTGTTCTGATTTTTGTGGTCTTTTATTTCCTGCTTATCCGGCCGCAGCAGAAGAAAGCGAAACAGCACCGCGAAATGGTGGGCGCCCTTCGTCGCGGCGATCAGATCATCACCGGCGGCGGTATCATCGGCTCGGTTGCAAAAGTTGTCGACGATCGGGAGGTTCTGGTCGAAATCGCGGACAATGTGCGCGTGCGCGTGGCCCGGGCAACGATTACCGACATTTTGTCAAAGCCCGAACCGGCGGCAAATGACGATAAGGATAAGGGAAAGTCCAATTAAAGAACGTCCTGCAGCCTTGCTTTCCATGCCGGTGGCCGAATGATTTATTTCGCAAGATGGAAAATTCTTCTGATTCTCGGGGTCTGTTTTTTCGGCCTCGTTTTTGCGTCTCCGAATTTGTTTCGGGAAGATGCGCTCGAAGGCCTGCCCGACTGGCTGCCCCATAAGAACATCAATCTGGGCCTCGATTTGCAGGGCGGCTCGCATCTGCTTCTCGAAGTCGATGTCAACGCCGTCATTCGCGAACGCCTTGAATCCCTGGTCGACAGCGTACGCGTGACGCTTCGCAAGGCCCGTATCGGTTACAAGAATCTTGGCGTCGAAGAGCAGGGCGTCGCGTTCAACCTGGTTGACCCTTCCGCGCTTGCAAAGGCCAGGGAGCTGGTCGCGGCGCTGGATACGGACATGGCCTTTTCCGGAACGGAAGACGGGCAGATTCGCCTTGTCTATACCGAACAGGCGTTGAATGAGCGCAGCCGCCTTGCCGTCGAACAATCGATCGAAATCGTTCGCCGCCGCATCGACGAAACGGGCACGCGGGAGCCGACGATCCAACGCCAGGGAACGGACCGCATTCTTGTTCAGCTGCCGGGCGTGAAAGACCCTGAGCGCATCAAAAAACTTCTCGGCAAGACGGCGAAGCTGAACTTTCACCTTGTGGATCTGACGACGACGGTGGAAGAGGCGCGTGCGGGCCGCATTCCACCGGGTTCCGTCCTGCTGCCTTCCGACGACACCGGCAGCGATGGCCTGCCCATTCCCTATGTCATTCGCAAGCGCGTGATGCTTTCCGGCGATACGCTGGTGGACGCGCAGCCGACTTTCGAGGACGCCCAGCCCGTCGTGTTCTTCAAATTCGATTCGCTGGGGGCGAGAAAATTCGGCGAAATTACGAAAAACAATATCGGCAAGCCCTTTGCCATCGTTCTGGACGGGCGCGTGATCAGCGCGCCGGTGATCCGCTCGGCAATTCTTGGGGGCAGTGGCATCATTTCCGGGCGGTTCACGGTGCAGCAAGTGCAGGACCTTGCTCTGTTGCTTCGGGCCGGTGCGTTGCCGGCGCCTTTGACGATCCTCGAAGAGAGGACGGTGGGGCCGGGCCTTGGCGCCGATTCCATTCGCGCTGGCAAGATTGCCTGCATCCTTGGCCTGGTGCTTGTCGTCGTCTTTATGGTGGGGATCTATGGCCGCTTTGGCCTGATGGCGAATGTGGGCCTGGCCGTGAACATGGTGCTGATTGCGGCGGCGCTGTCGCTGTTGCAGGCAACGCTCACCCTTCCGGGGATTGCCGGCATCGTGCTGACGATCGGGATGGCGGTCGATGCGAACGTGCTTATTTTCGAGCGTATCCGCGAGGAGGCGCGTGCCGGACGGACGCCGATTTCGGCCATCGATTCGGGCTATCAGCGGGCGCTGACGACGATTGTTGATTCGAATTTGACGACGTTCATCGCTGCGCTGCTGCTTTTTCTCTTTGGTTCCGGGCCGGTGAAAGGCTTCGCGGTGACGCTTTCCATCGGGCTGATGACCTCGATGTTCACGGCCATCATGGTGACGCGGCTGATCATGGTGGCTTGGCTGCGCCGCTCGAAACCGACGGCGTTGCCGTTATAGGGGATGCGTATGTTTCGTCTTCTGCCCGATAAGCCGAGTTTTGAATTTATCCGCTGGCGCCTGGTTTTCTTTGCCTTTTCGGTGGTGTTGGTGCTGGCTTCTCTCGGCTTCTATTTCGCCCGCGGGCTGAATTACGGGATCGACTTCGAAGGCGGCGTGCTGGTCGAAGTGCGCACGCCGGTGCCGGCGGACCTTGGCGCCATGCGGGCCACCTTGGGCGGCCTGGATCTGGGCGAAGTGACGCTGCAGGAATTTGGCGCGCCGACGGATGTGCTCGTTCGCGTACAGAAACAGGAAGGCGGGGAGGCGGCCCAACAGCTTGCCGTGGAAGCGGTACGCAAGGCCCTGGGCGACAACGTCGAATATCGCCGCGTCGAATTTGTTGGGCCGAAAGTGGGAAGCGAGCTGATCCGTGCCGGGATCACCGCCGTTCTATTGGCGGTCGTGGCGATGCTGATTTACATCTGGTTCCGTTTTGAATGGCAATTCGGCGTGGGGGCGGTGTTGGCGCTTGCCCATGACGTGCTGGCGACAATCGGAATTTTTGCCTTCTTCCAGCTTGAGTTCAACCTGTCGACGGTGGCCGCCGTTCTTACGATTGCGGGCTATTCCATCAACGACACGGTCGTTGTGTACGACCGTGTCCGCGAGAATTTGCGGAAATACAAACGGATGCCCCTGGATCGGCTTTTCAATGCCAGCATCAACGAAACGCTGTCGCGGACGATCCGGACCAGCGTGACAACCTTGCTGGCGCTGTTCGCGCTCTATTTCTTTGGCGGCGAGGTGATCGCCGGTTTCAGCTTTGCCATGATCTTTGGCGTCGTTATCGGCACCTATTCGTCGGTTTGCATCGCGGTGCCGCTGATTCTTTATCTGAATCTTCGCCGGGATTTGGACGAAAGCGGCAACGCTGCGGAGGAAGCCCCTTAAAAGGAGCGGTTGGGTGGACATTACGCCCCTGGTTCCGGAAGGCCTCAAGCTCATTCAAGCCTATGGCGATCGCCGTTTTCGCATAAGCGGCGAGGCCCATGAGGGCAACGTGCTCGTCTTTTCCGACCGCGTGTTGGCCTGGGACGTGGCGGATGTTTCCACGCCCGCCCTTACGGCATTGGCGTCGTTGATTGGGGGGACGGAGATCGAATTGCTGTTGCTTGGCGCCGGCAAGACGGCTTTTCCCCTGGAAAAGGCGTTGCACCAGATTTTCCGTGCGCAGGGTGTCGCCCTTGAAGCCATGAGTACCGGCGCGGCGTGCCGGACCTACAACGTGCTGGCGACGGAAGGGCGCCGCGTTGCCGCGGCGCTGATCGCCGTCGATTAAAAAAAGCGGGGCGCCGAAGCGCCCCGCCGCATGTCTTAAAAAATAGATCCTCTAATAGAGGTTCTGCGCCGAAACCATGGCGTAGAGCATCGGGATCGAAAGGGCCGTGTTGATCCGCGAGGCCAGCATGGCGGCCCGCGCCGAGGCAGCTTTTTCCTCATCGCTTGCCGGCACGATGCCAATGGCCCGTTTCTGGTTCGGCCAGATGATGAACCAGACGTTGAAGGCCATGATCAGGCCCAGCCACATGCCGATGCCGATGGCCGTCTGCTGGACGTTGCCGCTTTCCGAAAGGCCAAGAGACATGGCGTTGACGAGATAGCCGCTCCGCCAGGCCAAAAGCAGCCCGAAAGCGATGGTGGCCAACGCCGCCCAACGAAACCAGAAGAGCGCTTTCGGCGCGATGTGCTTACCGATGGCGGGTTTCAATTCCGCTGGCAAATTCTTTGCGACCGGGATCTGGACAAAGTTGAAATACCAAAGCAGACCGATCCACATGAAGCCGCTCAGTACGTGGAGATAGCGGATGAAAAAATCCACCCAAGTTGCGTTGAAATAATCCATTTTTACCCCTCTACGAGCTGGCTTAAAGGCTGCCGATAACGATGACCATCAGGACCGTCAGCACGATCCCGAGAACAATCGTCCCAGTGAGTGATTCGAGAATCTTCATGTGTGTCGTCCCTTCAATAAAGGTTCGCCGTTTTCCGCAAATTGGAATTGCTCTAACTATAACCTGCCAAGCGGCCAGCGAAAAGGCATTGCTTATTCCGTGACCGTGACGGTGATGACGTCCGAGACAACCGGTGGGTTATGGGGAACGTGGTTGTGATCGCCAAGCAGCAATTGCAGACGGTGGGTGCCGGGGGAAAGCGTGATTTCGGTTTCCGTCTGGCCGCTGCCGAAATGCCGGTGCAGGGCGTCTTTCGGGATGGGTTGATCGAGTGGCGGCAAGGCGGTGTCGATGAGCAAATGGTGGTGCCCGCTATGGGGCTGCTCCGTGCCGGCCGGGACAATGTCCATGTGCTTCGTTCCGAAGGCCAGTTTGAAAGGGCTCTTCACGGTAGCGCCGTCCGCCGGCGCGATGAAAAAGACTTCGCCGACGGGTTCTTTTTGGGTCTGCATCGAAAGCGTAACGATGGCTACCGCGATGGCAATCGCCGCAAGAAAGATCAAATTTCGCTGCATGGCAGGCCTCCGTTTTCCGGCTATCCTGCCGCTAGGGTAGGAAATCCGTAACCTTCGAGCAAATGGCAAACAACGATCCCTTTTCTTCTTGCGCGGCGGCGCTTCGTCAATTCGATCCCGACCGGTATCTCACCGCGCTTTTTGCGCCGCCGGCGCGGCGCGACGCCCTTTTTGCCCTTTATGCCTTCAACCTTGAAATTGCCCGTATTCCGGAGGCGACGTCGGAACCCTTGATCGGCGAAATCCGGCTGCAATGGTGGCGCGACGCCCTTGCCGGCGCCTATGAAGGCGCAACCCCGCGCCACCATGGCGTTGCCGAACCCCTGCACCGGACGATCGCCGCCCATGGTCTGTCCCAATGCCATTTTGACCGATTGCTGGACGCGCGTTCCTTCGATCAGGCGCGGCGCCCGCCGGCTACGCTGGCGGAATTGGAGGCCTATGCAAAAGCGACCTCGGGCGGCCTGCAATTGCTGGCGCTGGAAATTCTGGGCGTGCGGGCAAACCCGGACGCCGAACGGGCGGCATCGGAAATCGGTACGGCCTGGGCGCTGACGGGGCTTTTGCGGGCCGTGCCCTTTCATGGCCGGGCCGGGCGGCTTTACCTGCCGGACGATCTGCTGGCGGCGGCGGGAAGTTCCGCAGCGACGCTGCCGCTTGACCGCGGCAGCCCCGCCATGGCGGCCGTTGCGGCGCGTCTTGCCGAAGCGGCGCGGGCGGCGTTGGAGCGCGGCCGCGAAAAAGGGGATTTGCCGAGCGAAGCGCACCCGGCCTTGTTGCTGGGGGCGCTTGCGGACCGTTACCTCGCGAGGCTTGCAAGCGCGCGGTACGACCTTTTCGATGCCCGCATGGCAAGGCCGCTGCCTTTTCGCGAAGTCCGGCTTTGGCTGCGGGCGCGCAAGGGAAAATACTAAGCGACTTCGGCGGCGGTGCGGGAAGGGGAAAGCCAGGCGGCAAGATCGTTCAGGGCGCGCTGGCATAGGGCGTTTTTGCGCGCCTTCTTGGGGGTTTTTTCCTCGAGCGGCGGAAAAAGCCCGAAATTGACGTTCATCGGCTGGAAGGTATCGGCATCGGCGCCGCCGGTGATGTGATGCAGCAACGCACCCAGGGCCGTGGTCGGCGGCGGGGGCAGCGCCGTTTCGCCTTTTGCGTCGGCCGCCGTGAAGCGCCCGGCAAGCAGGCCGATGGCCGCGCTTTCGATATAGCCTTCGACGCCGGTGATCTGGCCGGCGAAGCGCAAACGGGGCGCCTTTTTCAACCGCAGGCCGGGGTCCAGCAGCTTTGGGCTGTTCAGGAAGGTGTTGCGGTGCAGCCCGCCGAGGCGGGCGAACTCGGCCTTTTCCAATCCCGGAATTTTGCGAAAAATCTCGGTCTGCTCGCCATATTTGAGCTTCGTCTGGAAGCCGACCAGATTGTAGAGGCTGCCAAGGGCGTTGTCCTGGCGCAGCTGGACCACCGCATAGGGTTTTTCGGCGCAATGGGGATTGGTGAGCCCGACCGGTTTCATCGGTCCGAAGCGAAGGGTCTCGGGCCCTCGGGCGGCCATGATTTCGATGGGAAGGCAGCCTTCGAAATAGGGCGTCGTCTTTTCCCAATCGCGAAAATCGATTTTTTCCGCCTCCAGCAGGGCGGCGATGAAGGCTTCGTATCCGGCGCGATCGAGGGGGCAGTTGATGTAATCCGCGCCTTCGCCCTTGTCGTAGCGGGATTGAAACCAGGCTTTCTCGAAATTGATCGTGTCGCGGTGGACGATGGGGGCGATGGCATCGAAGAAGGCGAGGGCGTCTTCGCCGGTAAGCTTCCGGATCGCCTCGGCCAGGGGGGCCGAAGTCAGCGGCCCCGTTGCGATAATCGTGGTTTCCCAATCGTCCGGCGGCAAGCCGGTCAGTTCGTCGCGGCAGAGCGTGATCCCCGGCGCGGCCTCGATGGCCGCCGTCACGGCCTTGGCAAAACCTTCGCGGTCCACGGCCAGCGCCGCCCCCGCCGGCACCCGGTTTTGGTCGGCGGCTTGAAGGATCAGCGAGCCTGCGCGCCGCATCTCCTCGTGCAGAAGGCCGACGGCATTGGCGGTGGCGTCGTCGGAGCGAAAGGAATTCGAGCACACCAGTTCGGCCAGATCCGCCGATTGATGGACTTCCGTGGGTTTCTCAGGCCGCATCTCGTGCAGCCGGACGGGAATGCCGGCTTGGGCCAATTGCCAGGCGGCTTCCGCGCCGGCAAGGCCGCCGCCGATGACGTGGACGTCCTTCATGCGCGTTTGCGTTTGCGCGGCGGGTCCGCGCGTTTGCCGAGATGGGCCTTCAAATATTGACCGGTATAGCTTTCCGCCACTTTTCCAACGGCCTCCGGCGTGCCTTCGGCGACGATGCGCCCGCCGCCCGAGCCGCCCTCGGGCCCCAGATCGACGATCCAATCCGCCGTCTTGATGACTTCGAGATTGTGTTCGATGACGACGACCGTGTTGCCGCTCTCCACCAGGGCGTGCAGCACGTCGAGCAGCTTGCGCACGTCGTCGAAATGCAGCCCCGTCGTCGGCTCGTCGAGGATGTAGAGGGTGCGCCCCGTCGCCCGGCGGGCAAGCTCTTTGGCCAGTTTCACGCGCTGGGCTTCGCCGCCGGAAAGGGTCGTCGCCGATTGTCCCAGATGGACATAGCCAAGCCCGACGCGCTTCAGGGTTTCCATCTTGTTGCGGATGGCGGGGACGGCTTTGAAAAAATCGGCCGCCTCATCAATCGTTAATTCAAGAACGTCTGCTATCGACTTGTTTTTAAATTTTATTTCCAGGGTTTCCCGGTTGTAGCGTTTGCCCTTGCAGGTGTCACATTCGACATAGACGTCGGGCAGAAAATGCATCTCGATGCGCAACACGCCGTCGCCCTGGCAGGCTTCGCAGCGCCCGCCCTTGACGTTGAAGGAGAACCGCCCCGGCGGATAGCCGCGGGCGATGGCTTCGGGCAGGTTTGCGAACCAGTCCCGAATGGGGCCGAAGGCGCCGGTATAGGTGGCCGGATTTGATCTGGGCGTCCGTCCGATCGGCGATTGGTCGATGTCGATGATCTTGTCGAGAAATTCCAGCCCCTCGATGCGCTCATGGGCGCCGGGATGTTCGCGGGCGCCGTTCAGACGGCGCGCGATCGCCTTGTAGAGGGTTTCGATCAAAAGGGTTGATTTGCCGCCGCCGGAGACCCCGGTTACGCAGGTAAAGGTGCCAAGGGGGAAATGGGCGGTGACGTTTTGCAGATTGTTGGCCGTCGCGCCGACGACGGTAATCTTTTGGCCCGGCTTGCCGGGGCGGCGGCTTTCGGGCAGGGGGATCTGGCGGCGCCCGGAAATGTATTGGGCCGTAAGGCTGGCAGTGTTGGCGAAGACATCTTCCGGCGTTCCGGCGGCGACGATTTGGCCGCCATGGATACCGGCGCCCGGCCCCATGTCCACCAGATAATCCGCGCTGCGTATTGCTTCCTCGTCATGTTCGACGACGATCACCGTATTGCCGATATCGCGCAGTTTTAGGAGCGTTTCCAGCAGGCGGGCATTGTCGCGCTGATGCAGCCCGATGGAGGGTTCGTCCAGCACGTAGAGGACGCCGGTCAAGCCCGAGCCGATTTGCGAGGCGAGACGGATACGCTGGCTTTCGCCGCCGGAAAGCGTGCCGGACGCCCGCGAAAGGGTCAGATATTCGAGGCCGACATTGACGAGAAAGCCAAGCCGTTCCCTGATTTCCTTCAGGATGCGGGCGGCGATGGCGCGCTTTTGCTTGGGCAGCTTCTTGTCCAGCTCGGCAAACCACCGATTGGCTTCCAGAATGGACATGGCAGCCACTTCGCCGATATGACGGCCTTCGATCTTGACGGCCAGGCTTTCCGGTTTCAGGCGGTAGCCGGTGCAGGTTTCGCAGGGCTTCGCGCTTTGGTAGCGGCCAAGTTCTTCCCGAAGCCAGGAATCGTCCGTTTCCTGATGGCGCCGCTCCGTGTTCGGGACGATGCCCTCGAAAGGCTTCCGGGTCGTGTAGCTTTGGAACCCGTCGTCATAGCGCATGGTCACGGCGTCTTCGCCGCTTCCGTAAAGCAGAATGTTTTTTGTCCGGTCGGGCAATTCCTCGAACGCGGTCTCCATGCTGAAGCGGTACTTCTTGGCCAGGCTTTCAAGGGTCTGGCTGTAATATTGGCTGGAGGCGTTGGCCCAGGGCGCGATGGCGCCGCCGCGCAGGCTTTTCGTTTCGTCCGGCACCATGAGCAGGGGGTCGAAATAAAGGCTGTTGCCGAGGCCGTCGCAGGTCGGGCAGGCGCCAAAGGGGTTGTTGAAGGAAAAAAGCCGGGGCTCGATTTCTTCGATCGTGAAACCGGAAACCGGGCAGGCGAATTTTGCCGAAAAGGTTGTCGTCTTGCCGGATTTCTGTTCTTCGACCAGAAGCAGCCCGTCGGAAAGTTCCAGCGCCGTCTCGATGCTGTCGGCAAGGCGCGTCTCCAGGCCTTTGCGCAGGATCAGCCGGTCGACGACGACGGCAATGTCGTGCTTTCGCTTTTTGTCGAGACCGGGCGCCGCGTCGATTTCATAGAACGCGCCATCGATTTTCAGCCGTTGAAAGCCGCGCTTTTGCAGCTCGGCGATTTCTTTGCGGTATTCGCCTTTGCGCCCGCGAACGATCGGCGCCAGCAAATAGAGCCGGGTTTCCTTCGGCATGTTGAGGATGCGGTCAACCATCTGCGAAACCGTCTGGCTTTCGATGGGAAGGCCGGTGGCGGGCGAGACGGGCACGCCGACGCGGGCATAGAGCAGGCGGAGATAATCATAGACCTCGGTAACCGTGCCGACGGTGGAACGCGGGTTGCGCGAGGTTGCCTTCTGCTCGATGGAAATTGCCGGCGAAAGCCCTTCGATCGTATCGACGTCCGGTTTTTGCATCAGCTCGAGGAATTGACGCGCATAGGCCGAAAGGCTCTCGACATAGCGGCGTTGCCCCTCGGCATAGACCGTGTCGAAGGCAAGGGAGGACTTGCCCGATCCGGAAAGGCCGGTGATGACGATCAGGCGGTCGCGCGGAAGGTCGACGTCGACGTTCTTTAAATTGTGTTCCCGCGCGCCGCGGATGAGGATTTCCGACACCATGGCGGGTGCGAAGGCTCCATCGATAAGAGGTAGATTTTCCACGGAATATAAGGCGTTTGCCCCTTGGGTGCGACCCCTGAAAGGGACCGCTTCAGGAAAAGATGGGGCTTTCGTTGCGGGTTGCGCAAGAAGCCCCTATTTTCCACTTTCAGGCGGGACCTACCCGTCGCAATCGAGGGAGGAAGAACGATGGCAGGCAGCGTCAACAAGGTCATTCTTATCGGCAATCTGGGCCGCGACCCGGAAGTCCGCAACACCCAGGATGGCACGGCGATTGTCCATCTTTCCGTCGCCACCTCCGAAAACTGGAAGGACAAGACGACCGGCGAGCGCCGCGAGCGCACGGAATGGCACAGGGTCGTCCTTTTCAACGAAAAACTTGGCGAGATTGCCCAGAAATACTTGCGCAAAGGATCGAAGGTCTATCTTGAGGGCACGCTGCAAACGCGAAAATGGACGGATAAAAGCGGCGTGGAAAAATATACGACCGAGGTCGTGCTGGCCCGCTATCGGGGCGAGCTCACCATGCTGGATACCCGTGGTGGCGGCGGTGGTGGCGACAGTCCGGCGTTTGAAGCGGCTTCTTCTGCCCCGGCCGCGGGCAGCTCTGCCGGCAACGATTTCGACGACGAAATTCCCTTCTAAAGATGCGGTTTTAAAGCCTTTTTTGCCTATCCCTTCGGTGGACCGGAGGGCGAAAAATCTGCTATAAATCTTCCCTCGGAAGGCATCATCGGCTGTGTTCGGCGCCCTCCTGTAACTCCTTGAAAAGGCTAAACTTTTAGTGGCATCTTCCGGGCAGGCTCCTCTCGAAATTCCGTCCATCTCCATCGAAGAGGAGATGCAGCGCTCCTACCTCGATTACGCGATGAGCGTCATCGTCTCGCGGGCCATTCCGGATGTGCGCGACGGGCTGAAGCCGGTCCATCGGCGCATCCTCTACGCGATGAAGGAAGCCGGTTACGACTGGAACCGGCCGTACCGGAAATCGGCCCGCGTCGTCGGCGACGTGATGGGCAAATACCACCCCCATGGGGACACGGCCATTTACGACGCCATGGTACGGATGGCCCAGGATTTTTCGATGCGGCTGATGCTGCTCGACGGGCAGGGGAATTTCGGCTCGATGGACGGCGATCCGCCGGCGGCGATGCGTTATACGGAAATTCGCCTTGCCCAATCCGCCCATACGATGCTGGAGGACATCGACAAAAGCACCGTCGATTTCCAGCCCAATTACGACGATTCCGGCAGCGAGCCCGTCGTCCTTCCGGCCTGTTTCCCCAATTTGCTGGTGAACGGCGCCGGCGGCATCGCCGTTGGCATGGCGACGAACATCCCGACCCATAATCTGGGCGAGGTCATCGACGCGGCCTGTGCGCTGATCGACGATCCCGACATCTCCATCGAAGCCTTGATGGAAATCGTGCCGGCGCCAGATTTTCCCACCGGCGGCATCATCATGGGCAAGGCCGGCATCAACACGGCCTATCGCATGGGCCGGGGTTCCGTGGTTATTCGCGGCCGCGCGACGATCGAAGAGATCCGAAAAGACCGCGAGGCCATCGTCGTCACCGAGATTCCCTATCAGGTGAACAAGTCGCGCCTGGTTGAACGCATTGCCGAGATGGCGCGGGACAAACAGATCGAAGGCATTGCGGACCTTCGCGACGAATCGGATCGCCATGGCGTGCGCATCGTGGTCGAGCTGCGGCGCGATGCCCAGGGCGAGGTCGTGCTGAACCAGCTTTTCCGCTATACGCCGCTGCAGACGACGTTTGGCGTGAACATGCTGGCCCTCAACGAAGGCCGGCCGGAATTGATGGGCATCCAGCGCGTGCTCGAATCCTTCCTTCGCTTTCGCGAGGAAGTCATTACGCGCCGCACGATCTTCGAACTCGGCAAGGCACGCGAACGCGCCCATCTTCTCGTGGGCCTGGCCATTGCCGTGGCCAATCTGGACCCGATCATCGCGTTGATCCGCCAGGCGAAGGACCCGGGCATCGCTCGCGAGCAATTGATGAAGAAGGCGTGGGTGGTCAAGGGCGTCGAAGAAGTCATCAAGCTGATCGACGAGCCGGACCGTAAGGTGAAAGACGGCAAGTACAAGCTTTCCGAGGCCCAAGCCAAAGCCATTCTCGAACTTCGCTTGCAACGCCTGACCGCGCTGGAGCGCGACAAGGTCGCCGAAGAGCTGAAAGGCCTCGTCGATCAGATTTCCGAATATCTCGGTGTGCTGCGTTCGCGTGAGAAACTGCTGAAAATTTTGCGCGCTGAATTGCTGGACATCAAAGAACGCTTTGCGACGCCGCGCCGGACGACCCTTGAAGACGACGAGTTCGAGCAGGATATCGAAGACCTGATCCCGCGCGAAGAAATGGTCGTGACCGTCAGCCACAATGGCTATGTGAAGCGCGTGCCTTTGAGCACCTACCGGGCCCAGCGCCGCGGTGGCAAAGGCCGCGCCGGCATGTCGACCCGGGAAGAGGATTTCGTTACCCAGGTCTTTGTCGTCAACACGCACACCCCCGTCCTTTTCTTTTCGTCGATCGGCAAGGTTTACAAGCTGAAAGTCTACAAACTTCCCCTGGGCTCGCCCCAGTCCCTTGGCAAGGCGATGGTGAATTTGCTGCCCTTGGCCGCAGGCGAGACGATCTCGACGCTGATGCCCATGCCGGATGACGAAGCCGACGCCGAACGGCTGATGGTGATGTTCGCGACCGCCAGCGGCAACGTTCGGCGCAACCGGCTTTCCGATTTTGTGCGCGTCATGGCCAACGGCAAGATCGCCATGAAGCTGGGCGATAGCGATCGCCTTGTCAGCGTGCGCACCTGCAGCGAAAACGAAGACGTGCTTCTTTCCACCCATTCCGGCAAATGCATTCGTTTTCCCGTTACCGGCGTTCGTATTTTCAGCGGCCGCGGCTCGCTTGGAGTCCGGGGAATCCGGCTCGGCAAGGACGATCGCGTGATCGACATGTCGATCCTCCATCACACGACGGCGGAAACGCCGGTCCGGGACGAATATTTGCGCATCGCGTCTTCCCGCCGCCGCATGGCCGGTGAGCAGGCGGAGGCGGGAGAAACGCCCGAGCCTTCGGATCCGGAACTCTTCGCGAAGATGATGGAAGCGGAAGAGTTTCTTCTTTGCGTCACCGAAAACGGCTATGGCAAGCGAAGTTCGGCCTATGAATACCGAATCACGTCGCGCGGCGGCATGGGCATCGTCGGCATCGATACCTCGGAACGCAATGGGCAGGTTGTCGCCACCTTCCCGGTAAAGGACCGGGACGACATTTTGCTGGTGACGGACAAAGGCAAGCTGATTCGCTGTCCGGTACACGACATTCGCATTGCCGGACGCTCGACCCAGGGGGTCACCCTTTTCAAGGTGGCGGAAGGCGAGCACGTCGTTTCCGTCACCCGTCTCGACGAACAGGCAAGCACCGAAAGCGAAGGCGCAATGCCCGAAACGGATGCGGCGACGGATGAAGCGGCGGCCGCGGCGGAAGCGCCCGCCGCCGAGGTGGAGGAAGGCTGATGGGCGCCCATCGCATTGGCATCTATCCGGGCACCTTCGACCCGATTACGAACGGACATCTCGATATCATCGGCCGGGCGGTGAAGTTTATCGACGAGGTGGTGGTGGCCGTGGCCGAGAACGCCGGCAAAGAACCGATGTTTTCCCTTGAGGAACGCGTCCGGATGGTTGCGGAAGAAGCCGCCACTCTCGATCCTAGCGGCAAGCGGGTTCGGGTAAAGCCGTTCAGCAATTTGCTGATGGATTTTGCGATTGAAAACGACGCTTCCGTCATTATGCGGGGGTTGCGCGCCGTTTCCGATTTTGAATACGAATTTCAGATGGCCGGCATGAACGCCCGCATTCATCCGCCGATCGAGACGGTCTTTTTGATGGCCTCGGAAAACAATCAGTTCATTTCGTCACGCTTCGTGAAAGAAGTCGGGCGCCTGGACGGCGATGTCAGCCAATTCGTCCCGTCCCGGGTTCTTGCCCATTTGAAAGCCCGTTTTGCGGATCAGAAAGCGAACGGGAATTCTGGAAAACCCCTTCAAACCTTCAAGGAAAACTGAAAGGGCTGAAAAGCTCATGAAACCATGGAAACTTCTTCTCATCCTCTTAGGTATGTTGATTGCTATGCCAAACGCTGACGCCGCCGATCTCGAAAACACGCTCTATCTCGATTTGAAAGATGGCCGGGTGGTGATTGCCCTGCGCCCGGACCTGGCTCCCAACCACGTGGCCCGCATCAAAGAGCTGGCCCGTGAGGGATTCTATGACGGGATTGTTTTTCACCGGGTCATCGAGGGCTTTATGGCCCAGACGGGCGATCCGCTTGGGAACGGCACCGGCGGTTCCGGCAAGAATTTGAAGGCCGAATTTTCAAGCGAGCCCCATGTAAGGGGAACCCTTTCCATGGCGCGGGCCCAAAATCCGGACAGCGGCGACAGCCAGTTTTTCATCGTGTTTGCGCCGGCCCCTTATCTCGACAACCAATACACCGTCTGGGGCCAGGTCGTTTCCGGCATGGAATTCGTGGATAACATCAAGAAAGGCGACCCGCAGGCGAACGGTTCGGTGAGGGACCCGGACAAAATCGTTCATCTTCGCGTGGCGGCAGACGTTGAAGCGGGGAAATAGCTGGAAATCCGCATGACTTTCGGAGTAGGGGTAAGCACCCCATGTGGGCCCGTAGCTCAGTTGGTAGAGCATCTGACTTTTAATCAGAGGGTCACAGGTTCGAATCCTGTCGGGCTCACCAGTTTTACCGAAAAGCGAAATTAACCCATGGCATCCTTCGATATTGTTTCCCGTACCGAGCTTCCAGAAGTGGACAACGCCGTTCAGGGCGCCATGCGCGAGATTTCGACGCGCTACGATTTCAAGGGCAGCAATTGTTCGATTGAGCGCGCCGACAATGCGCTTACGCTCAAGGCGGATGATGATCTTAAGCTGAAACAGGTGCAGGAATTGCTGCGCGGTTATCTGGCGCGCCGCAAAGTGGACGTCGGCGCCTTCGAATTTGCTGCGCCCGAAAAGGCCACCGGCAACAGCGTGCGTCAGACGGTGACCATCAAACAGGGCATCGAGCGCGATCTGGCCCAAAAGATTGTGAAAGAGATCAAGGGGTCAAAGCTGAAGGTGCAGACCGCCATTCAAGGCGACGAATTGCGCGTCACCGGCAAAAAACGTGACGATCTGCAAAGCGTGATCGATCTGGTGAAGGGGCTCAAACTTACCCACCCCTTGCAATATCTGAATTTTCGGGACTAGCGCCACCCAAGGCGTTTTGCGGTTATGTCCCCTCGACGCCGACGCGCCTGCCGGCTTCTTCCATCTGGCTGCGGTCGAAGGCGGGCAAGGCCATAAGATGGCCGAATTTGTTCATCCGGTACCAGATTGAAAAGGCCAACATGGCTTGCGCATCGGGCACGTCGATGATGCCAACAAAATCATATTGGCCCTGGACGTAATTGGAATAGAGCATCTTGATGTCGAGATTCTGGAACTGCTCATACGCATCTTTTGTGCGGGTCAATTGCTTGTCGACCCAGTCGGGATGGTGTTTTCCTATCATGACGTAAACCTGGCGAGGTTTCTCGCCGGACGGTGGGTGCCAGCCCGGCGTCACTTCATAGGTTTCTTCGGCCTGGATGCCTGCGATCTTGCCGGCTACCTGGAATTCCGGGCGCTGGAAGACCGGCATCGTCGTGCAGTCTCCATAGCCTTCTTTTTTGTACCAGATCGAGAAGGCCATCATCGTTTCGGCGTTTGGCGCATCGATGACGTCAACGAAGTCGTACATGCCCTGGGTGTAGTTCGAGGATTTTATCTCGAGCCCAAGCTTTGCAATTTGTTCGGCGACGCGGGTCGAGCGTTCCGGCTGGCGGCCGATCCAATCGGCACGATGGGTTCCCATCATGATGTAGCGTGGCATCGTTTCCTCCCTTGGGAATCCGGGGTTCGACATTTCGGTTGTTTTTTATTGGGCCTTGGATTCCGAGCGCGGCCCTTCATGGGGTGTCATGAAATTCGGAATGTCGGGCTTTGCTTCCTCGGAGTGCATCGACGTGCAGGGCACCGGCCGACCGACATTGGGGTCGAAGCAAAGCTCTTTCGCTTTGGCTTCGGCGGCGGCATCGGGCGAGGGAGGCTCGGCCTGCGCCGTGCCTGCAGCAAAACAGAGGGCAAGGCCCAGAGCGGGGAAAAGCAATCGGTTTTTCAAGGTGGCGATCGGCATGTTTGTAGCTCCCAATTGAACAGGCGGCCTTTCAAAGGAAGGCCCAGAATAGCGGATGCGCCCCCTTCCTTGAAGGGCTTATGCCCCGGCTTTCCTGGCGCGGGTCCCAGGCTATAATTGGGGTCGGAACGAAGGCTTTGCTAGGACTTTTTATGCCGGTCACGCGACGCCGCAACCCTGTAGCCAAGAAGCTTGCCGCCAAGCGCTTTCGCACGAAAATCGTGGCGGACAAGACGAAATACAGCCGTAAAAAGAAGCATGGAAAAAAAGGGGCGAAGGCGCGCGCGCCTTAAGGGCCGCCGTTCTTGCCATCGGGGCGCCACGCCCAGGGGCGCACAAAATCGCCCTTCCAGAGGCCGCGGTTTTTCTTGCGAGCCGCCGCCTCGATCGACGCGTAATCGGAAGGCATCTTTGGATCGGCCAGCGCCCAGCCGGTGTGAACCATGTTTGCGCCAATGTCGAAGCCGTCGGCAAAGCAAATGGCCAGGGTTTCCGGGTGCGGAATGCCCGTTTTCTCCTGGCAGACGATTTTCCGGGCGCCTGCGACCAAATCCATCATCGCCGTTTTAGCGATTTCCCCGCAAGGGATCGTCTTGCCGGGCCAGGCGCAATTTTGCCGCAAATCGGGGGCGGCGATGCCGTATAGGCGGATCGGCTTTCCGTCGAGGGCCAGGCGTTGGCCATCGAGGACGCGGGCGATCCCCGTCCGCTCCGCCGCCGTGGCGGGGATGGCCGCGCAGAAGAGGGCGGCTACGAAAAAGAGCGCGGCGTTATAAATTGCCGGATGATTCTTCAATCTCACGGATTTTCTCGATTCCCTGGCTCATCTCCGATGCGATGAAGGCCGCCCTTTCCATGGGGCCGCCGCTGTTTGGATCCGGAAAAAGCTCGGTCCAGGCATTCATCTTTACGGTCAAAGCGCAAAGCGAACCGCCAATGACCGTGTGGTGGCCTTTGATCAGCGTTTCGACTTCGCGAAACCGCGTGGCGGTGATTTCTTTCCACATGCTTTTCGTCTCGGCGTCAAACGCGTCGAAACGGCTGGTGACGGCATCTTGCAGCCTTTGAATGGTGGCGGCGATTCGGCTGGTGCCTTCCTGCAAACTTGTGTCATCGGCGAATTGCCGTTTTTTCCGCAACGCCTGCATCGATTCCAGAAAGTCCGTGATCGATGGCTTGATTTGATCGAGGCACTGACGGAAATATGCGATCGAAAGAAAAACGTCGCTGTAATCTTCGAGAAATTTCGGAACCTGGATCAGATCGATTTCCAGTTTCTCTGCCATGATGTTTAGCTTTTCGCGGGCTCGCTCCAGAGAAGGTTTGCGAAAAAGCGCGATGACATCCTGATAATCCGGAATATCCATGTCGTTTTCGCCATAGGTCTGCAGAATAAGCGGGCGGGTGAAGGCGCGCATGTATTCGGTCAGCTCGTCCTTCTTTTGTTCGGAAAGTTTTAGCTCGGTGTAATCCGTTACGGGAATGTCGTGGCGGCGAAAAAGAATACGAAGGCTATAGACGTCGTAGCTTGGCAGTTCTGCGATGCGTTTCAAAAGCACGCGGTCCGGATGGGCAGGGTCGTCCGGCCAGCCGAACGCCTTGCCGACCGAATCGATGGGGACCTGGCCGCTGCCGATTCGTTTTCCCTTGTAAATCTCGACGACGCTTTCGAGGCGCCCGTTCTTAATCAGCCGCGCGCCCCCAATGGCAGGCGTCTTAAAGGGGACGAAAGCAAGGGGAAGCGTATAGAGCGAATCCCGATCGGCGTCGTCGATGGCACGAATATCTTGCTCAGACATATGGAAAAAGCATGTGCTTTCCCTGTCGTTGTTGCGGAATGCGTGCGCAGGCCAGGAAGCGTTGGGCTATTTATCGACGCCGCTGTTCTTTGGCTTCCACGCTGCAACCATTTCTTTTGCCCGGGCCAAATCCTCCGGTTCCAACTGTTGGCCGATGATGTCCTGGGCAGATCGGGCTTGCTTGCGCCCCTCGCTTTCGGGGAACGCCTTGGTTGCAAGGGCCATCCATTTATACGCCTCGACCAAATCTTGGGGCACGCCGTCGCCAAGCTGATACATGCGTCCAATGTTCAATTGCGCGGCCGGGTGGCCTTGTTCGGCGGCACGCTGAAACCATTTTGCCGCCTTTGCAAAGTCTTGGGGCGCGTCCTCTCCGGTCAAATAGACGAGGCCGAGAAGCCATTGCGAACGCAAAACGCCCTGTTTTGCCGAAGGGAGAAGCGAATTGGCGATGTCGTCTCCGGCGAGTTCGGCCGGGTCTTCCTGAAAAATCTGTGTCGGAACGAAGCCCATTTCCACCAGGCCCCAAATGAGGACGGCTCCGAGGACGGCGATCACGCCGACCAAAGCGGCCTTTTGCACCCTGCCGTTGTCCATATTTCTTCCTTCTTAGGCGTTGGTTTTCGGATAACTGCAAGTCCCCATTGCGTATATGCTATCACAAAAAGAAGTGCCAGAAGGGGGAAGCGGTGCAAATTCAAAAATCAATTGCCTTTGTCACGGGCGCCAATCAGGGCATTGGACAAGCCTTGGTTGCCGCACTTTTGGCGGCGGATGCCGAAAAAGTGTATGGCGCCGATCTTCATACGGATTGGTTGGACCGCCAGGCAGACGCCCATCCGGGCCGTGTCGTTCCTCTCGAATTGGATATACGAAACGAAGCTGGCGTGGCGGCCGCGGCAAAACGGTGTCACGACGTCGCTCTTCTCATCAACAACGCCGCCATCACGAAGCATATCGGCCTTTTCCACGCGGATTCCATGACCCATGGGCGAAACATCATGGATACGAATTATTTTGGCACCTTGCAGATGTGCCGTGGTTTTGCGCCGGTCTTGAAGGCAAATGGCGGCGGCATGATCGTCAACGTGCTTTCCATCGCGGCGCTCGTCCATATTCCGAGGGTGGGGCTCTATAGCGCCTCGAAAGCGGCGCTGCGTTCGCTTACCCAGGGCGTACGGGCCGAGCTGGCCGGTCAGGGAACGAAAGCGATGGCCGTTTATGTCGGGCCCGCCGATACAACCATGTCCAGCCATCGCCCACAGCCAAAGGCGGCGCCGGCCGACCTTGCCGAAGCCATTTTGGCGGGCATTCTTCGCGAGGTGGAGGATCTATACCCGGATCGCGTCGCCAAAGAGGTGGGCGCAAGTTTCCGGGAAGACCCAAAAGCACTTGAACGGCGGTTCGCCGCCCAGCTTCCAGAGGAGTGATTGCAAATGCGTGCGGCATGGTACGAGAAAAACGGTTCGGCGGCGGACGTCCTGCAAGTGGGCGAATTGCCGACACCGACGCCAGGCCCCGGCGATGTGCGGGTGCGGATGCACGCCTCCGGCATCAATCCGTTTGATGTCAAGACCCGTGCCGGCTTGCGGCAAAAGCTCAACTTTCCGCGGGTCGTTCCCCATTGCGATGGCGCTGGCGTGATCGATGCGGTGGGCGAGGGCGTGGCGGCGGCCTGCATCGGCGAGCGCGTTTGGGTCTATGCCGCGCAATGGCAACGCGCCGGTGGCACGGCGGCCGAACAGGTGGTGGTACCGCAGGATTTGGCCGCGCCCCTGGCTGCCAACACGTCCTTTGCGGAAGGGGCCTGCCTTGGCATTCCGGCCATGACGGCGCACCGGGCCGTCTTTGCGGACGGCCTGGTGACGGGCTTGACGATCTTGGTTACAGGCGGTGCGGGCGGCGTCGGCCATTACGCCATCCAACTCGCGAAATGGGGGGGCGCAACGGTTCTTGCGACGGTAAGTGGCGATGCGAAGGCAAAACTGGCCAAGGCATCCGGTGCGGATCATGTGATCAATTACCGCACCGAAGACGTGGCCGAGCGGGTATTGGCATTAACGGACGGCAAGGGCGTCGATCGGATCGTCGAGGTGGATTTCGGCGCCAATCTCGACGTGTCGTGCCGCGTGCTCAAGATGAACGGCGTTCTGACGGCCTACGCCTCGATGGGCGATCCCGAACCGAAATTGCCCTTCTATGCGCTGATGTTCGCCAATGCGAATTTGCGCCTTTTCGCCATCTTTCAGATTCCTTATGCGGCCCGGCTGCAAGCCATCGCCGATATCAACCGGTGTTGTGCGGAAGGGGCGCTTCAGCACCGCACGAAATGCCTGCCCCTGGAGGACATCGTCGCGGCGCAAGAAGCGGTCGAGAAGGGCGGCGAAACCGCGCGCCTTGTTCTCGAAATGCCATAAGCCGGGCAGGCGATCGCCCTTATTCGCCCAGCGCCGTCAACGCCACCGGATAGATCTTGCGCGCCCAGATTTCGTACATGCGTCCCGACGGGTCTTGGCGATTGTCGCTTAGGAAGGAAATGTCGAACGCGGCGCGGCGCGAGATGCTGGTGATGTTAACGTAGCGCACGCCGGCATTGCTGCTTTCTTCCAGATTGATTTCATTGAAACGGTCAATTTTGTTTTTAATCGCCGCCCGGTTCGTAAGCTTTTTTTCCTTGATGGCGGTCCAATCGGGGATCGACAGGACAATCACGCGCGAAGGATCGTTGCCGGCGCGGGCAATCGCCTTGATCAAGAGATTTGCAAATTTTACCCGATAGTTTTCCGGATCCACATTCGCGCCGATGTCGTCAGCGCCGATCTGCAGCAGCACCAAATCATAGGGGCCTTTAAAACCCGGCCGGGCGACCGCCTCCACCAGGCGTTCGACGCCCATGCCCGTTTCGGCAAGGATGTGGGGGTCTTCGACCAGATGGTTTTCTTCGCGGAAGATGTTCAACATCTGCTGCGGCCAGCGTTCCGCCGGTGACGTCGCCATTGGCACCGTGGTGTCGTCCCCAAGGACAAGCACCCGATATTGCGGCGGCGGCGGGGGTGGCTGCAAGCTTTCCAGCGTTTCGCGGGCAGCAAAAAAGCCAAGGACCAGGACGGCCACAAGCAGGATCGAACGAATGATTTTCTTGGGCATGGAAACGGCATCTCCCTGAATTCAAGGCCTATAGAAGGGGAGAACGCCTTGGGAGTTCAAGAAAGAAATAATCGCCCCCGGATCTGGGCTTATTCCGGGGTGGAGTCCGTAATCGATACCGGGCGGTCGACGGCCAGGTTTGGATAGCAATTGACGTCGCCCAAGGTCCGATAGCAATTGGTCTCGGCCTGGCGCTCGGTGTAGCAGGTCGGTTGGCCCTCAAGCGCGCGGGTTGGATCGCAATTCGTATAGGTTGCGACGTGGCGGCCCTGATCGTCGACGGCTTCGGTTTTCGTGACCGTTGGCTTGAAGACTTGAGAACAACCGGCAAGCACAAAAGCAAGCGCTAGCGCCGTAAAGCGGTTTGCTGGCATATTCGGACACTCACTTCCTAGGAATTCTTAGGGATTTTCGCCGGATAATCATCAAGAAAGCGTTAATTCCCGCCTTCAAGCCGGGTCTTCGGTTGCGAGGGTCTGAAGAAGCAAGCACACTGAAGCGGCGATAGGGCCCGCCAAAGCATGGGGAAAAAATGACAAAAACGCCGCCGGAAATGCCGACCGAAGAAAATTCGGCACCCCCCTCCGGGAAGGGTCCCAAGGAAGCCGAGGCAAAAATACGTTTGGGCTTCATCGCGCGCCTTCGGAATTATTTTTTCGCAGGCCTTCTGGTGACGGCGCCAATCGGTCTGACCCTTTACATCGTCTGGCTGGTGGTGAACTTCGTGGACAACCGCGTCACCCCCTTGATTCCGGTGAAGTACAGCCCCGAAACCTATCTTCCGATCAACATCCCCGGGCTTGGCCTGTTGGTTGTCTTTGTCGCCATTACCCTTATCGGCGCGCTGACGGCAGGGTTTATGGGGCGCTTTATCATCAATTTCGGCGAAAGGCTGCTTGCGCGGATGCCGGTGGTCCGCAGCATCTATGGGGCCTTGAAACAGATTTTCGAGGCGGTCCTTACGCATAGTTCGACCGCGTTTCGCAAAGTCGTTCTGATTGAATATCCAAGACGCGGCATTTGGGTCATCGGCTTCATCACCGGCGCGACGAAAGGCGAGATTCAAAATATGACGGAGGATCGTTTGATCAACGTCTTTTTGCCGACGACGCCCAATCCGACCTCGGGTTTTCTGTTGTTCGTGCCGGCAAACGAGGTTTACGAGCTTTCGATGACGGTGGAGGAAGGGATCAAGATGGTTGTTTCCGGCGGGATTGTCACGCCGCCGGATCCTCGTCCCAAAGCGGCACAGGAAAAAATCATTCTTGCCAGCAGCGAAACCTCGGCCAATACAACGTCCTAGCCGGACCGCAGATATTTCGCTGCCGCGTCGCGTTCAAAAAGATAGAGCAAGACACGCAAGGCTTCGCCGCGTGGCGTTTTGAGCGCCGGGTCACGCTCGAGAAAGAGGCGCATGTCGTCGTAAGCCGTCGCCATCAACGCTTCGTGATGGGCGGGATCGGCAATTCGGAAAAGGGGAAGGCCGCTTTGCCGTGTGCCCAGCATTTCGCCGCTTCCGCGCAGCCGCAAATCTTCTTCGGCGATCTGAAAGCCGTCTTCCGTTTCGCGCAGGATTTTCAACCGTGCCTTTGCCGTCGCGCCAAGGGGGGTCGCATATAGCAGCAGACAGGTGGAGGCTTCTTTGCCACGGCCGATACGGCCGCGAAGCTGATGCAGCTGCGTCAGTCCGAAGCGTTCCGCATGTTCGATGACCATGACGCTTGCCGTCGGCACGTCGACGCCCACCTCGACGACCGTCGTTGCGACCAGCACACGGGTTTCCCCTTCCACGAAGGCCGCCATGGCGGCGTCCTTTTCTTTTCCCTTCATGCGGCCGTGCACAAGCCCGACGCGATCTTTGAAAAGGGTCTTTAAGGCGGCGTAACGGTCCTCCGCCGCGGCGACGTCCAGGACTTCGGATTCCTCGACAAGCGGGCAGACCCAATAGACCTGGCGGCCTTTGTCCATGGCGCGGCGGACGGCGGTAACCACTTCGTCCAGACGGTCGATTGGAAGAAGGCGGGTGTCCACCGGCAGCCTTCCGGCGGGTTTCTCGGTCAGGCGCGAAACGTCGAGGTCGCCGTAAAGCGTCAAGGTCAGGGTGCGCGGAATGGGCGTCGCGGTCATGACAAGGGTGTCGACGGCGGCGCCCTTCGAGGCGAGGGTCAGCCGTTGATGGACGCCGAAACGGTGCTGTTCGTCGATCACGGCGAAGGCAAGGCCGTGAAAGGCGACGTCTTCTTGAAAAAGGGCGTGGGTGCCGATGACGATGGCAATGGTGCCCGAGGCCAAATCCTCGAAAATTTTCTGCCGGGCGGCGCCTTTTTCGCGGCCCGTCAGAAGGGCGATCCGGACATCGGTACCCTGAAGCAGGGCTTCGATCGTGCGGTGATGCTGGCGCGCAAGAATCTCGGTCGGCGCCATCAGGGCTGCCTGGGCGCCGCTCTCGACGGCGTTCAGCATGGCGAGCAGCGCGACGACGGTTTTGCCGCTGCCGACATCGCCCTGAAGGAGGCGCAGCATGCGTCTGTTCGAGGCCATGTCGGCGTCGATTTCTTCCAGCGCGGTTTTTTGAGAGGGCGTCAGTTCAAAGGGAAGCGCGGTGGCGACGCGTTTTCGGAGTGTGCCGTCGCCCTGAATGGAGCGCCCCTTGCCACGGCGCTGGTGCAGGCGAAGCAGGCCGATGGCAAGCTGGTTGGCGAGCAGCTCGTCATAAGCGAGGCGTTCGCGTTCGGGCGTGCCGGCGGCAAGCGCCTTTTCTGTTTCGGGGCGGTGCACGGCAAGGAGCGATTCGCGCCAGCTTTTCCACCCCTCGCGTTCGCGCAAGCTTTGATCCAGCCATTCCGGCAGGTCCGACACCCGTTCCAGCGCCGCCGCCATCGCCTTGGCGAGGGGCTTTCGGGTAAGCCCCGCCGTCAGCGGGTACACCGGCTCGACTTCCTGAAGCTTCTCCGTTTCCTCTGGTTTTGCGATCAGATCCGGGTGGACGATCTGCAGGGCATCCCGGAATTCCTCGAGGCGGCCGCTGACAATGCGGGTCTCGCCTTCCGGCAGATGGCGCTGCAGATATTCCGCCCGGCCATGGAAAAAGACGAGGGTCAGCTCGCCGGTCTCATCCGAACAGCGGATGCGGTAGGGCAGGCGGCGCGTCGGCGGCGGCTCGTGGGCGCCGATCCGTAGGGTCAGCGTCGCCACCCGTCCCGCCTGGGCCTCGGCGACTTTGGGCGCGTAGCGCCGGTCGATCAGCCCGGTCGGAAACAGCCAGAGAAGGTCGGCAATGTAAGGGCCAACCAGCTTTTCCAAGGCCTTGCCGATACGCGGGCCGACACCTGGGAGCTCGGTCACCGGTGCAAAAAGCGGAAACAGGATTTCCGGACGCATTTCCCTCTCAAACGATCTGTAAAGCTGACAGAAGCCGGCCAAGCCTCTATATCCTAGTGCCATTCGTGATGCGCATCTAACGCTACGCAATGGCACGCCACGCAATGGCAAATTTTTCCGACCCTCGTCTGAAGCGGCTTCTTTTCCAGAGCCAGCACCGTGGCATGCAGGAAAACGACCTGCTGTTGGGCCGCTTTGCAGAGCGCCATCTGGCCGGGATGACGCCGGCCGAACTCGATCAATTCGAGGCGCTGCTGGCCGAGCCGGATGGGGATTTGCTCAAATGGCTCACGGGCCGGGAACCGCCGCCGCCGCCCCATCCGATGTCCCTGATCCAAATGATTA
>Ga0209578_10000333_pt1 | contig 66650 bp, 63 predicted proteins | sample tdAd472_FD_187127 | JGI IMG/M metagenome (GOLD analysis project Ga0209578, IMG submission 187127) | Marine sediment microbial communities from the Atlantic coast under amendment with organic carbon and nitrate - tdAd47.2 (SPAdes)... | ecosystem: Environmental > Aquatic > Marine > Coastal >...
GATTTCCCGAACGCGGCCGGCAAAATCTTCTTCCCGGTAAAGAACGGGATGGTCGCAGCCATGACGCGCCGCCAGCGCCGCCTTTTCGGCGTTGCCCACCGTGCCGATGACCCGCGCGCCAAGATGTTTCGCCCATTGGCAAAGGATCAGGCCAACGCCGCCGGCCGCCGCATGGACAAGGATCGTCTCGCCCGCTTTCACCCGATGGCTGCGGCGAAGCAGATATTGCGCCGTCATGCCCTTGATCATGAGCGCCGCGGCCTCGGCGTCGGAAATTTTGTCCGGGATGGGGACAAGCTCGGCGGCGGGCAGAAGCCGCCGTTCCGCATAGGCACCAAGACGCGGCGTTGCATAAGCAACGCGGTCGCCCGCTTTCACCTCACCGACGCCTTCGCCGACGGCTTCGACGACGCCGGCCGCCTCCAGGCCCGGGATGGCCGGAAGGGACGGCACGGGGTAAAGGCCGCTTCGCACATAGGTGTCGTGAAAATTAAGGCCGATCGCTCGATGCTGAACGCACGCCTCGCCGGGACCGGGCGGTGCGATCGGCACGGTTTCCCAATGCAGAACCTCAGGCCCGCCGGTTTCGTGGAAACGGACGGCGCCGGTTGTCTCGGCCATCTTAACGGAGATGTTCTTTCAGGAAGGCGAGCGAGCGTTGGTTGGCAAGGGCCGCCGCCTCTTCGTTGTAGGTAATGCCTTTTTCGCGCGCAAAGGCGTGATCGACACCGGCATAGGAATGGATGGTGACAAAATTGTGCCGCCCAAGCGCTTCCTTGATTTCCGCCTGGGCTTCCTTGGAAACGAATTGATCCTCTTCGGCGATGTGCATCAGAAGCGGCCGCAGGATGGCGGTCGCCTCTTCCAGCGCGCTCTCAATGCCGACGCCGTAATAGGCGACGGAACAATCCGCATCCGAACGCGTCGCCATCAGATAGGCGAGCTTGCCGCCCAGACAATAGCCAAGGGCGGCGGCGCGGCCGTTGCATTCGGGCAGGTCGCGCAAGGCGAAAAGCGCCGAGATCAAATCCTGCACGCCTTTTGCCTCGTGGAACCCTTGGTAAAGCTTGAAGGCTTCGGCCCATTCTTCTTCCGTCTGATCCGTTAGCTGCACGCCCGGTTTCTGGCGCCAGAAAAGATCCGGGCACAGCACGACGAAACCCTCGGCGGCAAGCCTGTCCGCGCGCTCGCGCATTTCCTGGTTCACGCCGAAAATTTCCTGGATCAAAAGAATGCCCGGGCCGGACCCGGCGGCGGGCTTTGCCAGATAGGCGGAAAATTCGCCCCCGTCGGAGGCCGGTATCGAAATGTCGCTCATGACTTCCCCCTGGAAGGGCCGGTTTTTTCGGCCCCGCTTTCCAGCCCGAAGAATATCCCCCTGCCAGGGGCTTGTCATCAAGGGCTGGCGAGCGTCAGCGCGCTTCGGCCCCTTCAAGGGCAAGCAGGCGGCGCTTGGTTTTCACGCCGCCTCTGGCGGAATAGCCGCCAAGGGCGCCATGGGCGCCCAGCACGCGGTGGCACGGGATCAGGATCGGCAGCGGATTGCGCCCGCAGGCCCCGCCCACGGCCCGCGCCGCACTTTTCAATTCTCCGGCCAGCTCGCCATAGCTTCGGGTTTTGCCGTAGGGGATGCGCGCCATCTTGCGCCAGACGTTTTTTTGAAACGCGGTCCCCTCGGGGCGCAACGGCAAATCGAAATGCTCGCGGCGGCCATCGAAATAGGCTTCCAATTGCTGGCGCGCCCGGCGGAGAAGCGGCGTGGCTTCGCAATTCTTGGTTGCGCCCCAGCGAAGCGCGGTAAGTTTTCCCGCTTCTTCGACAAGGGTCACCGGCCCCAAAGGCGTCTTCATGGAAAGCGTCGGCATGTTACCCCTCCTCGTGCAAGGCGGCTTTAAGCGCCGCCGCGTCCGTAATCGGCAGGCCGCAAACCGGGCCGCGGCAAAGATAGCAGGTTGCAACACGCGCCTCCCCTTTCGCGATCCGGGCCTTGCCTTTCGCCGGATGGCTGGGGGGAAGGGCGGCTTCGTCGGCGGCGATTTGCAAAACGGCGTTGGGAAGCGAAACGGCGCGGATGGCCGCCAAAAGCGCTTCCGTGTCCGCCGCCGCCGGATCGCCCAGAAGCGTAATCTGGGTGGCGTCGCGCAAGTCTTGGACCGCGTTTAGAAGGCTCGCATAGCCGGCCGGGTTTTGCAGGGCTTCGCCGGCGAAGGCGTGGATTACGTCTTCGGCGCGCTTGCCCACGGCCGCCTTCCCCGTCAGGTGAAAAAGCCGCGCCAGCACGCCCGCCATGGTTCCGTTGCCGGAAGGAACGGCGTGGTCGCTGCCCGGCTTCATGCGCACCAGCACGTCGTGGACATCCTCGGCGGTGAAGAAATACCCACCCTTCTCCGCGTCCCAATAATGTTGATTTGCCTGATCGACCCAGCCTTGCGCGCGGGCGAGATAGTCCGGCGCGAAATTGGTTTCGTAAAGCCGGAGCGCGGCCCGCGCCATTTGCGCGTAATCGTCGAGGGTGGCGGGATGGCGCGCGCGGTCGCGGCACCAGCTGTGGCGCAGCCTGCCGTCCTCGTCCGTTAGGCGCTCGCAGACGAACGCGAAGGCGCGTTCCGCCGCCGCCGTCCAGTCCGGCCGTTGAAAGACGCTTCCGGCAAAGGCCATGGCGGCGATCATGAGGCCGCTCCAATCGGTCAGCACCTTGTCGTCGGTGCCCGGCCTTATTCGTTCCGACCGCGCAACAAACAAGGCTTCGCGCGCCTTTCGAAGGTCCGCCTCGCCATCCGCCTGCCAATCGGGCAGCGCGCCCTGGGCGTTGCGGCGAAGGATCGTCTTGCCCTCCCAATTGCCTTCCGGGCGCACGTCATAGGCCGCCTTGAAGGCCCCGGCCGCGTCGCCCAGCAGGCGGTCGATCGCCGCTTCCGTCCAGACATAAAAGGCGCCCTCGACGCCTTCGCTGTCGGCATCCAGGCTGCTGAGAAACCCGCCTTGCGGGTTTTGCATTTCGCGCAGCACCCATTGGACGGTTTCCGCCACGCGTTCTTCGTAAAAAGGATTGCGCGTCTCCTGCCAGACGAGGGTCAGCAATTCGATCATCTGGGCGTTGTCGTAGAGCATTTTTTCGAAATGGGGCGCGAGCCATTCCTTGTCCGTCGAATAACGGGCAAAGCCGCCGCCGAGATGGTCGTAGATGCCGCCCGCGCACATATGATCGAGGGTGCGGGTCACGGCGCCCGCGAACGTCTCACCCAGACCGCGCCGATGGGCGCGCCAAAGAAGTTCGAAGATTGCCGTTTGCGGAAATTTCGGCGCCTTGCCGATGCCGCCATATTTGCGGTCGACGATGCGAAAAAGGCCGCGCGCGGCCTGTTCCAGAAACGCCGGGCCGATTTCGCCTTCTGCACCTGTCGCCGCCATGTCCGAAATGCCTTTGCGCAAAGCGTCGGCGTTGTGGGCAACCTTGTCGGGCTCTTCGCGGTAGATGCGCGCGATGCTTTCCAGCAGGTCGCGAAAGGCCGGCCGGCCATAGGCCGGTGCCGGCGGAAAATATGTGCCGCCATAAAAGGGCGCGCCGTCCGGCGTGAGGAACATGGTAAGCGGCCAGCCGCCCTGTTCGCCCATCAGGGCAAGGGCCGTTTGATAAACGATGTCGAGGTCGGGGCGCTCCTCGCGGTCGATCTTCACGTTCACGAAATTCGCATTCATGACGGCCGCCGTTTCCGCGTCCTCGAAACTTTCATGGGCCATGACGTGGCACCAGTGGCAGGCGGCGTAGCCGATGGAAAGCAGCACGGGAACGTTCCGCTCCTTCGCTTCCCGAAGGGCGGCGTCGCCCCAGGGTTGCCAATGGACGGGGTTTTCCTTGTGCTGAAGGAGATAGGGGCTCGTTTCCAGATCGAGAAGGTTGCGCGGCATATCGGATACAGGACGTGGTGGAAAGGGACGGGCGTTGCGGGCATTATCCCATGGCTTAGGTTGCGCCCAAAGAGGCATTGTCGATGCGGTACCGCAAACATGTTTTTGTCTGTGTGAACGAGCGGGACAGCGCGGACCCGCGCGGCTGTTGTGCCGCGAAGGGGGGCGCCGCCATCCGCGATCATTTGAAGACCCGCGCGAAAGCGCTTGGCCTTGCCGACATTCGGATCAACAAGGCGGGCTGCCTGGACGTTTGCGCCGCTGGGCCGGTTCTGGTCGTTTATCCGGAAGGGGTTTGGTACCGCTGCCCGACGAAGGAAGACGCCGAGGAAATCTTGCTCGCGCATCTTCGGGACGGCCGGCCCGTTTCGCGCCTGCGTCTCGACCGCGCGGCGAAAGACGCATAACGCCACCCTTGCCCAAGAGAGCTCGATGCGGGAAGAGACGATCTTCGCCCTTGCAAGCGGGCCGGCCCGGGCCGGTATCGCCGTCCTTCGCCTTTCCGGCGAGAAGGCGGGCTGGGCGCTTACGCGTCTTTCCGGCGAGGCCCTGCCCGAACCAAGGCGGGCCACGCGCGTCCGCCTGAAGGACCCCGAAACCGGCGAGGCCCTGGACGCGGCGCTGGCGCTTTGGTTTCCGAAACCGGCGAGCTTTACCGGCGAAGCGGTCGCCGAACTGCATTTGCATGGCGGGCCGGCCGTGGTTTCCGGCGTGCTGGAAAGCCTTTCGCGCCTCGAGGGTTTGCGGGCTGCGGAGCCGGGCGAGTTCACGCGCCGCGCCTTTGAAAACGGCAAACTCGATTTGACCGAAGTGGAGGGGCTTGCCGATCTCGTGGCCGCCGAGACGGCGGCGCAACGGCGTCAGGCGCTGCGCCAGCTTGGCGGCGCCCTGCACAAGCGCTCCGAAGCCTGGCGGGAAACCTTGTTGCAGGCGCTCGCCCGGGTCGAAGCGGCGATCGATTTTTCCGACGAAGAATTGCCGCCGGAAATTTTGCAGGAAAGCCGGGACGGCGCGTCGCAGGCCTTGCGCGAAATTCGCGCCCATCTGGACGACGACCATCGGGGCGAGCGTCTGCGGGACGGGTTTTGGATCGTGTTGCTGGGGGCGCCGAACGCCGGCAAGTCGACGCTTTTGAACGCGCTGGCGCAACGCGACGTGGCCATCGTTTCGGACGCGCCCGGCACGACCCGCGACGTGATCGAAGTTGCGCTGGATTTAAACGGCTGGCCGGTGACGGTCGCCGACACGGCCGGGCTTCGCGACGGCGCCACCGCGGTCGAGCGCGAAGGCGTTTCCCGTGCCCGCAAGCGGGCGGCGGACGCCGATCTGAAACTTGCCCTTTTCGACGGCACGGCATGGCCCGATCGGGACGCGGCGACAAGCGCCCTGATCGACGAAAAGACGCTGGTTCTTTTTACCAAGGCGGATCTTGGCGGGCCCAAGGGCGACGCGCACGCCCTTTCGCTTTCGGCAAAAACCGGCGAAGGCATGGCGGCGTTGCTGGCGCGCATCGGCGAAGAAATTCCCGGGCGCATGGGCGGAAGCGAAACCGCGCCCCTCACCCGCCTTCGCCACCGCGCCGCCCTCGAAGATTGCGCGGCGGCGCTGGTGCGGTTTTTGGCGGCGGCGGAAACGGCGCTTGCGGCGGAGGATTTGCGCCTCGGCGTGCGCGCCCTCGGCCGCCTGACCGGGCGCGTCGACGTCGAGGACGTGCTCGACCGGCTTTTCGCCGAATTCTGCATCGGCAAATAGCCCCCTTTTTCCCCGAGAGCCTTTTTGACAGGGCATGGGGCGGCGACTAGGTTTGCCGCCATGAAGGACGCAAACTACGACGTCATCGTGGTCGGCGGCGGCCATGCCGGGACCGAGGCCGCGGCGGCCGCGGCCAGGCTCGGCGTGCGCACGCTGCTGCTGACCCACCGGGTGGAAAGCATCGGCGAGATGTCGTGCAACCCGGCCATCGGCGGCATCGGCAAGGGCCATCTGGTGCGCGAGATCGACGCCCTGGACGGGCTGATGGGCCGCGCCATCGACCGCGCCGGGATCCAGTTCCGCGTGCTCAACCGCAGCCGCGGCGCCGCCGTGCGCGGGCCGCGCGCCCAGGCCGATCGGGCGCGCTACAAACAGGCCATGGCCTTGCTTTTAAAGGAAACCCCGAACCTCACCCTGAAGGCCGGCGCCGTCGAGAAAATGTGCGTTACGGAAACCCTTTCAGGTCAACGGGTTACGGGTGTGGTGACGGCCGATGGCGAGCGGCTTTCGGCCGGCGCGGTGGTGCTGACGACGGGAACCTTCCTGGGCGGGCTCATCCATATTGGGTCCGAAACGACGCCGGCGGGGCGCCTGGGCGAGGCGCCCTCCCTTGGCCTTTCCAGGACCCTGGCCCGGGCGGGCTTTGCCCTTGGCCGCCTCAAGACCGGGACGCCGCCGCGGCTGGATGGGCGTACGATCGATTGGGCCGGGCTGACGCCCCAGCTGGGCGACGTCCCGCCGGAACCGTTTTCGATGCTGACGGAAAAGATTACGACGGCGCAGGTGCGCTGCCACCTCACCGGCACGACGGCGGCGGGCCATGCGCTTGTGCGTTCGAACCTGCATCGCTCGCCGATCTATTCCGGCAAGATCGAAAGCAAGGGGCCACGCTATTGCCCGTCGATCGAAGACAAGATCGTTCGCTTTGCCGATCGCACACGCCATCAAATTTTTTTGGAGCCGGAAGGCCTCGACGACCCGACGGTTTATCCGAACGGCATCTCGACGTCGTTGCCGGCGGACGTGCAAAAAGCGTTTTTAAAAACCATTCCGGGGTTGGAACGCGCGCGCATGTTGAAGCCGGGCTACGCCATCGAATACGATTACGTCGATCCCCGGGAGCTCACGCAAACCCTTGAAACAAAAAGGATATCTCGGCTTTTTCTGGCCGGGCAAATCAACGGCACGACGGGCTATGAAGAAGCGGCGGCGCAGGGAATCCTGGCGGGGTTTAACGCCGCCCTTTGCCTTTCCGAAAGCGCGCCGTTCACCCTGGATCGCACGGAAGCGTATATCGGCGTGCTGGTGGACGATCTGATCACGCGCGGCGTTTCCGAACCCTATCGCATGTTTACGTCGCGGGCCGAGTACCGGCTGCACCTTCGCGCCGACAACGCCGACCGAAGGCTGACGGAAAAAGCCATCGCCATCGGCGCCGCCGGGCCGGCGCGCACGAAACATTTTTTGGAAAAGAAAGCCGCCTTGACGGCGGCGCGCCGCCGCCTTGAAGAGCTTACGGCGACGCCCAACGCCCTCGCCCGCCACGGTATCTCGGTTAATGGCGACGGCGTGCGGCGAAGCGCCTTTGCGTGGCTTGGCCATCCGAAAATGGGCTTTGCCAGGCTGGCGACGGTTTGGCCGGAATTCGGCGGCCTGCGCAGCGACGTGGGCGAGCAGCTCGAAATCGATTCCCGCTACGCCGCCTATTTCCTGCGCCAGGACGCGGACATCGCCGCCTTTCGGCGCGACGAGGCCCTGACGCTTCCGGCGGATCTCGATTTTGATGCCATTGGCGGCCTTTCGAACGAGGCCCGGGCCAAGCTTTGCGCCGTGCGCCCCGCCACATTGGGGGCGGCGTCGCGGATCGCCGGCATCACGCCGGCGGCGCTGACGGCGCTGCTGGCTCATGTGCGCCGCGCCCGGCCGTCTGCCGCCCGGGACGCCGCCCGCCGCCCGGCGCGCATCGCCTGACCGGCCCTATGGGATCGCCGGCGCCCTTAACCGTTCAAGAATTTCAAACACTTAGCAATGTTTCACGTGAAACATGCGACCGCCTGGCGGTCTATCTGGCGCTGCTTTCGCACTGGCAGAAGCGGATCAATTTGGTGGGCGGGCGCAGCCTGGAAGATGGCTGGCGGCGGCATGTCCTCGATTCGGCCCAGCTGTGGCGGCACCTGCCCAGGGGCACCGCCTCCCTCGTCGACCTTGGCAGCGGCGCCGGCTTCCCCGGCCTGGTTCTTGGGATTATGGGCGTTGCCGAGGTTCACCTCATCGAGAGCGATTCCCGTAAATGCGCCTTTCTGCGGGAGGCCGCCCGGGAAACCGGGACGGCGGTGACCATCCACACCGCCCGGATCGAGGCTTTGACGCCCTGGTCCGTGGATATTGTCACGGCGCGGGCGCTGGCCCCCCTCGATCGGCTGCTTCCCATGGCCTATCCCTTCCTTGATTTGGGGGCGGAGGGCCTTTTTTTGAAAGGAAAAGGCGTTTTTGAGGAATTGACCGCCGCGGAAAAAAGCTGGATGATGGCGATTGCGACTTTTTCGAGCCAATCCGACCCGGATGGCGTGATTTTGCACATAAAAAACGCGCATCCTGCCGAATGACGGAGCAAAACGGCCGCTATGCCCAATGACGCCCTGCTAACCGACCGTCCCGACCCGGCCCTCGCCGGGGAGCGTGGGGCGCCGGCCACGCCGCAGATCGTTGCGGTAGCGAATCAAAAAGGCGGCGTCGGCAAGACAACCACGGCGATCAACCTTGCCACCGGCCTGGCCGCGGTTGGCAAGCGGGTCTGCGTCATCGACCTGGACCCCCAGGGCAATGCGAGCACGGGACTTGGAATTAGTGAGGAATTACGGACAGTTACGTCCTATGACCTGCTGCTTGGCACGGCCCAGGCGGCGGCGGCGATGGTGCCCACGCGCATCCCCGGCCTGACGGTGATCCCGGCCTCGGTAGATCTTTCCGGAGCCGAAATAGAATTGGTGAGCGTCGAATCCCGCGAATATCTGCTGCGCGAAGCCGTGCGCGGCGGCCTCGCCGATCTGGATTATGTGCTGATCGACTGCCCGCCCGGCCTTGGCATGTTGAGCCTGAACGCCCTGGTTGCGGCCCATGCCGTGCTGGTGCCGCTGCAATGCGAATTTCTGGCCCTGGAGGGCCTGAGCCACCTTCTCAAAACCATTGAGCGCATTCGCCGGGCGCTCAATCCCGAATTGGAAATTTTGGGAATCGTGCTGACCATGTTCGACCGCCGCAACATCTTGAGCAAATCCGTCGCCTCGGACGTGCGCGCGTATTTTGGCGATCAGGTTTACGACACGGTGATCCCGCGCAACGTGCGCGTTTCGGAAGCGCCGTCCCACGGCCTGCCGGTTCTGCTTTACGACCATCAATGCACGGGCGCGCAAGCCTACATTCGTTTGGCGCGCGAAATTCTTCGCCGCGCCGATCAAAAACCCAAGAACCAGGAAGAAGCCCCATGACGGAAGAAGGAAAACGCCGCGGCCTGGGACGCGGGCTGGCGTCGCTGCTCGGCGAAGAGAAGGAAGATTACGCATCCCTCGACCGCGTCCGCCAGGGAAAAGCCGTCCCGGTTGAATTGATCCAGCCGGGCCGCCAGCAGCCGCGTCACCGCTTTGACGAAACGGCCATCGAAGCGCTGGCGCAATCCGTTCGCGAGAAAGGAATCTTGCAGCCCATCTTGGTGCGGCGCATTGAAGACGGCGAGCGTTATGAAATCGTCGCCGGCGAACGGCGGTGGCGCGCCGCGCAAATTGCCGGCCTGCACGAAGTGCCGGTTTTAATTCGCGACCTAACGGACAGCGACGCCCTTGAAATTGCGCTGATCGAAAATGTGCAGCGGCAAGATTTGACGCCGTTGGAAGAGGCGGAAGGCTATCAACGATTGATGGACGAGTTTTCGCACACCCAGGAAGCGTTGGGAAAAGTTGTTGGCAAAAGCCGAAGCCACATTGCCAACGCGCTTCGCCTGCTTGGCCTGCCGCAAAAAATAAAAGCCATGTTGGAGACGGGCGAATTAAGCGCCGGTCACGGGCGCGCGCTTTTAGGAGCGACGAACGCCGAAACCCTGGCAAAAGAAGTTGCGCGCAAAGAGTTGAACGTTCGGCAAACCGAAGCGCTTGTGCGCCGCCAGCAAAAGAAAGAAAAACCGCCTGCGCCACCGGCAATGAAAGACGCCGATACCCTTGCGCTGGAACGCGATCTTTCCACGCTGCTGGGTTTGCGCGTTGCGATCCGCTTTCACCGCGGCAAGGGGGGTGAGCTGATCGTGCATTACCAAACCCTTGAACAGCTCGACGATGTGCTGCGGCGTTTAAGCCATTCGGAAACGGGTGAGCCGGGCCCGAAAGAACCCAGCTAGCTTTTTCCCCCGCCGCGTACGGCAATTTCCAAAAGCGTGCGGTCGCAGATCGTTGCGGCGGGCATGCCGCTCGACTTGCAGGCGACTTCGCGCTCGGCCAGCAATTCGAGAACCCGCCCGATGGCCGCCAAGGACCAGCGCTGCGCCTGTTCGCGAAAGGCGGGTTGGCGCTTGAAAAAAAGCGGCGGCCGCAACGCTTGCAACGCGGCTTGCAAAGCCTCGCCCTTTTCCATGCGCCCGCGCACAAGGTGCAGACGCAAAAAATGCTGGCTGGTGGCTCGCAAGATGGCGATCGGTGAAACGCCCTCGAGATAGGTGCGTTCCAACGCTTCCTCAAGGGTTTTCCGGGCGCCCTGACCGACGGCATAGGCGACGTCGTCCAGGGTAAGCACGGAGCTGTCGCCGATGGCTGCCACCACATCCGCCAGGGCGATTTCCTTTTCGCCGTCCATATAGAGTGCCAGTTTCTCGAGCTCGCGCCGCGTCACCATGCGGTCGCCGCCCAGATGCGCAAGCAAATAGGCGCGCGCATCGGCGGCAAGTTCAAAACCGGCAAGCTCGTCCGCGATTACCCGCCCCAGGGCGGCGGCCTCGTCGCCATAGCAGGGAAGGGCGGCGGCGTTGTCGGCCTGCTCGAACAGTTTTCGCAAAGCGGAACGCGGCGCAAGCTCGCCCGCGCCGAACAAAAGCAGAGCGTCGCCGGCGGGGTCCGCCAGAAAATCGCGCAACGCACCGGCAATGTCATCGCCCGCGGCGCGCAGCCGCAACACGCACCGCCCGCCGGTAAGCGCCTGCGCCGCTGCTTCATCGCGAAGGATAGCGGCGTCCTTCTTTATTTCATTGGCGTTCAGTTCACGAAGACGAAAGGGGTCTTTGGGATCGTCCAGCACGGTGGCGACAAGCGCGGCCAGGCGCTCTTGCACTTCGCCCGCGTCGCGGCCGTAAACCAGGATGGCGCGGGCCGCGGGGTCGGGCGTTTTCAGAAAAGCATCGATGCGCTTTGGCGCAATCTTCATCGGCGTTTAAGGCGTCGCGGCTTGGGAGTTTAAGAAAATGGCGAGGCTTGTTCGGATGTTGTCGCTGACTTTCTGAACAAGGCGGGAGCGAACGTCCTGTTCGGCCGTAAGGGTTGCAAAATCCGATTGCAACACATTGTAGCTGCCGACGGTTCGTTGCTTTGCTTCATAGACCACTTTGTGCGTGATCGCATCGTAAAGGGCAAAGGTGACATTGAGGCGCAAATTCGCGCGCGTTGCGGTTTCGTCCTTGCGAATGCCAAGTTCCTGGATCGATTCATTTGCGGCGACGCGAAGAAAATAACGCGGCTCCGAGGGCGGCCCCAGCGGCGTGATGCGGTCCAACAGCGCGTTGTGCAATTCCTGGCCCAAACGGTCCGGGATGCGATCGATGCGAATGCGCGCCAATTGGTTTGACGTTGGCGCGGCGCCGGCCGTTTCGCCCCGCCCATATAGGGGGTGAAACCCGCATGCCGTCAGGCTTAGAAGCAGCACGACCAAAAGGACGTTCTTAAAAGACAACGTTGATCACCCGGTTTGGCACGACGACAATTCGCCGCAGGGTTTTTTCTTCAAGCGCCTTGGCCACGGCGGGAAGGGCGCGCGCGGCCGCCTCGGCATCGTCGCGCGCCGCGTCCCGCGGCAGTTCGACGGTGCCGCGGAGCTTGCCGTTGATCTGAACGGCAATGGTCAGCGTGCCGTCCATGATAAGGGCTGGATCCGCTTCCGGCCATGGGGTGTCGGCAAGCATGGTTTCGTGCCCCAGCGCCTGCCAAAGCTCCTCGGCCAGATGGGGCGCCATTGGCTGAAGCAGGGCGCAGACCGCTTCCAGCCCCTCCCGCAAAACCCAAGGCGCGCCCTCGCCACCGCCCTCTTCGAGGGCGGCAAGGGCGTTCGTCAGCTCGCGAATGCGGGCAATGGCCCGGTTGAAATGGAAGCGCTCGAGATCGTCGGTGACGGCGGCGATGGTCTTGTGGACCGTCCGGCGGGCCGTTGCGGCGGCCCCGTCCAAGGCTGCCGGGGCTTCGGTTCCCGGCGCCGGCAGGGGAAGCGGGGCCTCCGTGACCAGCCGCCACAATCGGTTGGCATAACGCCACGCGCCTTCGATGCCGGCTTCCGTCCATTCAAGGTCGCGGTCCGGCGGGCTGTCGGACAGCATGAAGAGGCGCGCCGTATCGGCGCCGTAGGCGGCAATGATCGCTTCGGGATCGACCGTATTCTTCTTCGACTTGCTCATTTTTTCCGAACGCCCAACGGTGACGTCGGCGCCCGATGGGTCGCGGGCAAGCGCGCCATCTTCCGAACGCGTCACATCCTTGGGGTAAAGCCAGCGGCCATCCTGGCTGCGGTAGGTTTCGTGGCAGACCATGCCCTGGGTCAAAAGCCCGGCAAAGGGTTCGGCAAGATCGAGATAGCCGCAATCGCGAAGGGCGCGCGTGAAGAAGCGCGAATAAAGAAGATGCAGAACGGCATGTTCGATGCCGCCGATATATTGATCGACCGGCATCCAATACGCCGCCGCCGCCGGATCGAAGGCAGACGTTTCCGAGTGGGGCGAACAAAAACGCAAGTAATACCAGGAGGATTCGAAAAACGTGTCGAAGGTGTCCGTCTCGCGCGTCGCCGCCTTGCCGCAATTCGGACAGGCCACGTTTTTCCAGTCCGGGTGCCGGTCAAGCGGGTTTCCGCCCTTTTCAAAGGTGACGTCCTTTGGAAGCGCAACCGGCAAATCTTTTTCCGGCACTGGAACGATGCCGCAGGCGTCGCAATGCACGATTGGGATCGGGCATCCCCAATAGCGTTGGCGGGAAACGCCCCAATCGCGCAAGCGGTATACGATTTTCCGTTTTCCAAGCCCGGCCCGCTCAAAAGCTTCCATGGCGGCGGCCTTTGCGTCCTCGACGCCAAGGCCGTTCAGAAAATCGGAATGCACGATCGTGCCGCCGCCCGTATAGGCGGTTTTGCCGATGGCGTCGTCCTCGCCGTTTGGCCCGGCAACGACGCGCCGGACGGGCAAGTCATATTTGCGGGCAAAGTCGAGGTCGCGCTGATCGTGGGCGGGGCAGCCAAAAATAGCGCCGGCGCCATATTCCATCAGCACGAAATTCGCGACATAGACGGGCAAAAGCACGTCCTTCGCAAAGGGGTGCGCGGCAACGAGGCCGGTCGCGTAGCCTTTCTTTTCGGCGTGTTCGACCGCCTCTTCGCTTAAGCCTTGCCGGTTGCAGCTTTCGACAAACGCCTGCAGTTCCGGGTCCTGGCCGGCAAGGGCCGTGGCCAGCGGGTGGTTCGGCGCGACGGCCAGGAAGGCGGCGCCAAAAATCGTATCCGCGCGGGTCGTATAGACCTCAAGCTCGCCGCGCGCTTTCTTGGACGCGTCCTGGAGGGGAAAGCGAAGCGCCATGCCCTCCGATCTGCCGATCCAGTTTTCCTGCATCCGGCGCACGCGTTCGGGCCATCGCTCCAGCGCCTTTAAGCCCGCGAGCAGGTCTTCGCCATAAGCGGTGATTTTCAGGAACCATTGCGAAAGTTTTTTGCGTTCGACGGGCGCGCCGGATCGCCAGCCGCAGCCGTCGATCACCTGTTCGTTTGCCAGCACGGTCTGATCCACGGGGTCCCAGTTCACCCAGGACTCTTTTCGATAGGCGAGTCCCTTTTTCAGAAAATCGAGAAACATTTTCTGTTCGTGGCGATAGTAATCCGGTGCGCAGGAGGCGAGTTCGCGCGACCAATCGTAAGCGAGCCCCATCGACATGAGCTGGTCGCGCATGCTCGAAATGTTTTTCCACGTCCATTCGGCGGGATGCGTCTTGCTTTCGATGGCGGCGTTTTCGGCGGGCATGCCGAAGGCGTCCCATCCCATGGGATGCAAGACGTTGTAGCCTTGGGCGCGTTTGAAGCGGGCGACGACATCGCCGAGGGTGTAGTTCCGAACGTGTCCCATGTGAATGCGGCCCGATGGGTAGGGAAACATTTCAAGGACGTAGTATTTCTTGCGGCCCTTTTCTTCGTGCGCGGCAAAGCTCTGCCGCTCGGCCCATATGGCCTGCCACTTCTGTTCCGCTTTTCGAAAATTGTAACGCGACATGGCTGGTATTGTTCCTTGCCCGTCTCGTCGCTGCAAGGCTCGCGCGGATGGGGAGGCGCGGTTTCCTACTCGCCCTGAGTGGCGGCGTGATTGATGCGCAATTGCCGCGCCCGGGTAAGAATGTTGTTTTCGAGGTCGATGATGGTTTTCGGATCGACCGCTGCGTCGGCCCAGGCCCCAAGCGGGCTTCGGACCTGACGGAAGGCGGCGACGCGAAGGCCGTCGGCGCGAAGGCTCTGGCTAAGGATGTACACGGTAATCTTGAAGCGCTCGCTTGGCGTTTCGGGCGGCGCGTACCAATCCGTGATGATGATGCCGCCAAAGGGATCGGCGGAGGCAAGCGGCATGAACGACATGGTGTCGAGCGAGGCCCGCCACAGATAGGCGTTGATCCCCGCGCCGCCAACGCCGCCGTTGCCGCCGGTGGCGGAGGTTGCGTCGTGGGTCGGGTTGCTCTTTTTGCTGTCCGCCAGGGAGGGGTTCTGCGACCACACTCCATCGACGACCGAACAGGCGCTCACGATGCTGGCCAGGAAAAAGGCCGCGAAGATGAATTTCCACTTTTGCGACATGGCCGGAGTATGCCCGAACTGCTTGGCGGACTTCCAGCGAAAACTGAACAAAATCAGTGTCTAGGGCCCTCGCCCGGTTTTTTGTCGGCAAGGGCGGAAAGAACGGCGACCCCGGCCGCGCCACTGCCGCGCAGGCGCCGGATGGTGGCGGGGCCGATGCCGCCAAGGCCATAGACCGGCACGGCCGCGTTATGGGCGAACCTGGCAAAGCGCAAAACCCCTAAGGTTTTTGCGCCGGGATGGCTTGGGGTCGGGAAAAGCGGGGCCAGCAGCACCGCGTCGGCGCCGAAGGCGGCGGCCCGCGCCAGGGCGGTTTCGGAATGGGCCGACGCCGTCAGCAGCCAGCCGGGTTTTCGCCGTCGCCAGGCCCAGCCCCGGCTTACCGGTCCGCGCGCCAGCCATTCCGGCAAATGCAGGCCGTCGGCGCCGACGGCCATGGCAAGGGCGCCATCGCCGGCAACGAGAAAACGAAGCCCCCGGGCGCGGCAGAACGCGGCCAGGCGATGGGCGCGCTCTGCCCGGTCGGCCGCGCCGTAATGGCGAAAGAGAACCAGGCTGCCCCGTGGCAGCCGCGCCATCGCCGGCAGGGGGTCGCTGCCAACGTCGGCCAAAAGGATAAGCGGCGGCAAGGGGCTTCGCCGCCGCTGGGCAGGAAACCCGCCGAGGCGAAGCAGGGTTGCGGGTTGCGGTGGCATCCGCGGCGCGACCTTTCTATCCTTGAGCAAGAAGAGGAACAGCCTGCCATGACGGTAGAAAATCTGCAAAGCGGGCCTGCGCCCGATCGCATCGCGGAACGGGTTGCAAATTTGCGCGGGGAAATCGCCGCCGCGCAAAGCGCGTTGCGTTTAACGGAAGCCGCGCCGGTTCTGGTGGCGGTTACGAAAAAAACTTCGGAAACGGCCATTCGGGCCGCGCTTCAGGCGGGCCAGCGCGTCTTCGGCGAAAACCGCGTTCAGGAAGCGGCGGAGAAATGGCCGGCCCTTCGCAAGGATTTTGCGGACGTGACGCTGCATTTGATTGGGCCGCTGCAGACGAACAAGGTCAAGCAGGCGCTTTCCCTTTTCGATGTCATCGAAACCCTCGACCGGCCGAAGCTGGCCGAAGCCCTGGCCAAGGAAATGGCCAAGGGGGCGCGGGTCCCACGCCTTTTCGTGCAGGTGAACACCGGCGAAGAGCCGCAAAAAGCCGGGGTGGGGCCAGCGGAAACGGACGCGTTTCTAACCCATTGCCGGGACGCGCTCGGCCTTCGGATCGAGGGGCTGATGTGCGTGCCGCCGGTGGTCGAGGCGCCGGCGCCGCATTTTGCGCTGTTGCACGAAATCGCGCGGCGGAACGGCTTGCGCGGGTTGAGCATGGGCATGAGCGGCGATTACGCGACCGGCCTGGCCTTCGGCGCCAGCCATGTGCGTATCGGTTCGGCTATTTTCGGGCCGCGCGCGCCTTAAAGGGCGTCCGCCGAAAGACAAAGCCGGTCGCCGGGGCCGGCCTGGCTCAGAATTTTTTGCAGATCGGCCAAGGCCAAGGCGACGCAGCCTTCGGTCGGCGAATAGGCCGCATCGGTCAGATGCACGAAAATCGCGCTGCCTTTTCCAGGCGTGGCGGGGGCGTCGTTGTGGCCGGGGATCAGCACTAAATCGTAACGCGCGTCCTCTCGCCACAAGCGTTCCGCGCTTGCCGCGAAGGGAAACGTCACCGGCTGGTTATAGGCGCGGTGGCCCGGATCGTCGCACCAGCCGTCCTCGGGCGCGATGGTGGCCATCGGCAGCCGGGTGTTTGGCGCCGCCAGACGGTCGGCCCGGTAAAGGACGCGGCGGAAAGGAAAGACGCCTTCCGGCGTGGCGCGATCGCCCTCGCATTTTTCCTTTTGCACGCCTGCGGCGCCCAAGGCGCAACGAAAACGTGCGTCTCCCCAAAGGGCAAACCCGTTCGCAAAAACAAGAAGATCCATCTTTTGCCTTATAGCGCGCAAAACGCGCCCGACAAAGGATCACGCCGTAATTCTAAAAGAAGGCCCGTCTTGCAGGCCGAGGCGATGGCCATGGCGGTAGGCGCCCGTTTCCCGATCGAAACGAAGGGCAAAATTTTGCCCGGCGTCCCGCCTGTCTTCTTGCCCGGCGTCCCGCCTGTCGCTTCCGGCGAGAAGCGCCAGGTCGAGGGCGCTTCCAAAACCGGCCGCGCCTTGGGCGGCGCTTTTTCCCGCCTCGCCGGAGGCGAGAACGGTTTCCGCTTGTCCGTCATCGTCGCCGGTCAGGAACGCCATGGCGGTGGCGCCAATGTCCTTGCCGGCGACGGCCTCGAAGGCGGCGTCCACGGCCGAACCGATGAGACCGGGAATGCCGGCGAAGAGCGCGCCGCCGGCAAGCTTTGAAACCACGCCGATATCGTCGTCGACAAACTCGCGGTAAAGGGTGCCGATAACCGGAAGATGCTGCAGCGGGTTCACCGCGTCCAAAATGTCGCCGAAGCCAAAGCCGTCGTCGTCCCAAAGGGAAAAGCCCGATTTTGCCGGCGGCTCGGCCTTCGGATCGCGGCCCATGGTGGGCGTTGTGGGGAGGGTCTCGATCATCGGAGCCTTTTTCGTTGCGCGGACGTGGTCTTAAAAAAGGAAGCAAGGAAAATGCCAGCGGCGGCCTTAAAAAAAGCCAGGAAAAAGAAGCGGTTGGAAGGCGCGTCCCGGCCCCGCCCGTGGGGCGATGGCGCCGGGCGGCAAAAATTGCCGGCCGCTTTTTGCCGCTGGCTTCGAAGGGGCTTGAAAACATGCTAGAGTCGGCCCGTTAAAAAGACCGCCGGGGGAGGAGGTTTCGTGCAGACAAAAACGGGGAAACGCATCCTCGTGATCGAGGACGACGCCGCCTTGCGTCAGTCCCTGGCCGAGCAGCTTCAGCTGCATGAGGAATTTGCCGTCGACGAGGCGGGGGATGGTGCCCAAGCGCTGGACGCCGTCAAGCAGGGCCATCACGATTTAATTCTTCTCGACGTTCACTTGCCGGACATGGATGGGCGCGAGGTGTGCAAGCTTATCCGCCGCGCCGGTGTGTTGACGCCGGTTATCATGCTGACCGGCGCCGATTCGGAAGTGGATACGATTTTCGGTCTCGATTCCGGCGCCAATGATTACGTCACCAAGCCGTTTAAACTTGGCGTGTTGCTGGCGCGCATTCGCTCGCAGCTGCGCCAGCACGAACAGAGCGAAGACGCCGTCTTTACAATCGGTCCGTACCGTTTTCGGCCAAGCCTTCGGCAATTGCAGATCGATGAAAAAACCATCCGGTTGACGGACAAGGAAGCGGCCATCTTGAAATATCTCTGCCGGGTGGGCGAGAAGGTGGTGAGCCGGGAAGTGCTTTTAAGCGAAGTCTGGGGGTACAACGCCGGCGTGACGACGCACACTCTGGAAACGCATATTTACCGGCTTCGCCAAAAGATCGAGCGCGACCCCGCCAATGCGGCGATCTTGCTGACGGAATCGGGCGGCTACCGGCTGAACGCGTAAGGCGTCTTTAAAAAATTTCTATTTCGGCCAATCGAAACGGGCCAGCACCGGCACGTGATCGGACGGCCGCTCCCACCCCCGAACGTCTTTTAAGATCTCGGCCGAGCGCAGCCGCTTTTTCAAGGAAGGCGTGATCCAAATATGGTCGAGCCGCCGGCCGCGATTCGATTGCGCCCAGTCGCGCGCCCGGTAACTCCACCAGCTGTACAAGGGTTCCGTCTCGGGCACGATCTGGCGAACGGCGTCGACCCAATCGCCGTTTGCCTGCAGCTGGGCGAGACGTTCGACTTCGGCGGGCGTATGGCTCACGACTTTCAAAAGCTGGCGGTGGGACCAGACATCGCTCGCAAGGGGCGCCACGTTCAGGTCCCCGACCAGAATGGCGCTGCGCTTTTTCGCCGTCGGCTTCTTGAACCAGGCGGCCATTTCTTCCAGGAAGGCAAGCTTGTGGGCGAAGGAAGGGTTGTTCGACGGATCCGGCACGTCGCCGCCGGCGGGCACGTAAAAATTGTGGAGATCGATGCCGCCCTTGAAGGTGGCGACGGCATGGCGGCGGTCGTCGCGGCCCGCCCATTCCCGGCCGCCGGTCGCGACGATGGGCAATCGGGAAAGAATGGCGACGCCGTGATAGCCTTTCTGGCCGCGGATAACGGCATGGGGAAAACCGGCCTTTAGAAAGAAGTCGCGGGGGAAAAGATCGTCCCGCACCTTCGTTTCCTGAAGGCACAAAATGTCGGGCTTCGCCTCTTGGATCAGCCGCTCGATCAGGGGCAGCCGCAGACGAACGGAATTTACGTTCCAGCTTGCAAGGGTGACCGTCTGCTTCAAGGCAGCATGGCGAGAATGTGGTCCCGCACCTTTGCCGTCGCCTCGAAAGGCAGAAGGTGGCTTGTGCCCGGCACGGTCGCAAGGGTGCTGCCGGCAATGCGTTCGGCAATATCGGGCGCAACGCGGGCGATCCAGTTCAGGCCGCCGTCGTAATCCGGATCGCCCGAGACGAAACGAACCGGGATGGGAAAATCGCCCAGCGCCTCATAGGCAGCCGAATTGCAATGGTTGGAGAAAATCGCCGCCTCGACTTCGGGCGGGGAGGTCAGGGTAAAGTCGTTCTTGCCCGTCGGCTCCAGATTTGCCCGCGCGTAATCAAGAAGGCGGCCGTCCTCAAAATTTTTGAAAAGGGCCTTTTCCTTTTGTGCCTCGGCGAAGGTTTCCGGGTTCGGCCAGCGCGCCTTGCGGTTGCGCGCAAGGGCGACGAGCCGTTTTGTGCGCTCTTCGGCCAGCGGCCGCAGGGGATGGGTTTTTGGCGGAAAGAGCGACGGCTCGAAAAGCGTCATGTCCTTCCAGGGCACGCGTTTGCGCATGGCGCCCAGGCGAAGGGAGGCAATGGCGTTTAAGGAATGCGCCGCGTAGTAAAAGGGCGCGCCACCGATTTCGTCATGGACGGCCTGGGCAACGGCTTCCAGATCCATCGCAAAATTTTCCAATTGGTAAAGCCTGTCCAACTCCGTAACCGGGGCAGAAGATCCGCCATGGCCGCGGGCATCGAAGGTAAAAACGGTGGCCTTCAGGGAAAGCTCTTCCAGCAGGCGGATATAGGAACCGGAAGCGATGCCGTTGGCGTGGCCGAAAAGAATCGTCGGCCCCTCCTGTACCGGCCCAATCAGCCGATAAAGCTTCAGGCGCAGGCCGTGGGGGCGCAACACCGTGTTTGCCTCGGCTTTCTGGTGGGGGATGGAACGAAAAACTTCCGACATGCTGCGCTCTCCGTTATCGGCGCCGCCTGGGGCCGGGTTTGCTTTTCTTATAGGGGTTGCGAAGTTCGAAAAGTTTTGGATCGAGGGGGGCGCCAAATTCCGGGTTCAACAGACCGACCTGGGTCACCAGTCCCTGGGCGTCCGTCACGTTCCATTGGCGCAGCACGAAAGGGGCTTCGCTAAAGACAAGGGTCAGGCTGCCCGCTTCCGGATCGTCCCGTTGGGTGAGCCAGAGGCGGATGGCGCCGGGCTCGCGCTCGGCCGCCTGAACAGCAATTTCGCCGTCGAGGCGGATGTTCTCTTGCAGCAGAAACGCCGCCGGCGTTGACGAAAGGGGCAGATAGGTCACTTCCTCAAGCTCTTTGTCCTGATAGGCCAGCCAATCGTCGGCGGCCACCAGCAGCAACGGCACGGGCGGGTCGTATTCGATGCGCATCCGTCCGGGCCGGGCAAGGTAGACATCGCCTTCCGCCAAGTTCCCTTTCGGCCCGATCTGCACAAAGCGGGCGCGGATCGTCGTGATGCGATTGAGATAGGCTTCGGCCTGGGCGATGGCGGCCTGCAATTCCGGTGCGAATTTCGTCTTTTCCCCGGCGGCTTCGGCAGGGAGAACGGCGAGCCCGATGAAAAGGGCAAAGAGGAATGACGCGCGCAAAGGAATCCTGCCTCGAGCGAAATTGGGTTACGAAGCGACCGCGTTCGGGTCGCCGATCAACACTTCGCGCTTGCCAACGTGGTTGGCGGGGCTGACAAGGCCATCCGCTTCCATCTGGTCCATGATCCGCGCGGCCCGATTGTAACCGATTTGGAGGTGGCGTTGGATGAAGCTTGTCGAGGCCTTGCCTTCGCGGCGGATAAGGGCGACGGCCTGGGCATATAAATCGTCGCCGCCTTCGAGGTCGGGGCTGAAGCTTTCTTCTTCTTCCGTGATGGCCTCGATATAGACGGGCTCGCGCTGTTTGCGCAGAAAGGCGACGACGCGCTCAACCTCTTCGTCGCTGACAAAGGGGCCATGAACGCGCGAGATGCGCCCGCCGCCCATCATCAGCAGCATGTCGCCCTGGCCAAGCAATTGTTCGGCGCCCTGCTCGCCGAGAATCGTGCGGCTGTCGACCTTGGAGGTCACCTGAAAACTGATGCGCGTCGGGAAGTTTGCCTTGATCGTGCCGGTGACCACGTCCACGGAAGGCCGCTGGGTCGCCATGATCAGATGCACGCCGGCGGCGCGGGCCATCTGGGCCAGGCGTTGAATGGCCATCTCCACGTCCTTGCCGGCGACAAGCATCAGATCCGCCATTTCATCGACGACGACGACAATGTAGGGAAGGGGCGCCAAGTCAATCGGCTGTTCTTCGAAAATCGGCTTGCCGTTTTCCGGATCGAAACCGGTTTGAACCGTGCGCGTCAGGACTTCGCCGTTCTCTTTCGCCTCTTTAACACGCAGATTGTAATTGTCGATGTTGCGCACGCCCAATTTCGACATGGCGCGATACCGGTTTTCCATTTCGCGCACCACCCACTTCAAGGCAACGATGGCCTTCCCCGGTTCGGTGACGACCGGGTGCAGAAGATGGGGAATGTCGGCATAGGTGGAAAGTTCCAGCATTTTCGGATCGATCAGGATCAACCGGCATTGCTCGGGCGACAGCCGGTAAAGCAGAGACAGGATCATCGTGTTGATCGCCACCGATTTGCCGGACCCGGTTGTGCCGGCAATCAGCAGATGGGGCATGCGCGCAAGATCGACCATGATGGGCCCGCCGCCGATGTCCTTTCCAAGCACAAGGGTCAGGCCCTGATCGTTGCGCTCGAAGGAAGAAGAGGCCAGCAATTCGCGAAGAACGACCGTTTCGCGTTCGGCGTTCGGCAGTTCGATGCCGATGACGTTGCGCCCCGGCACGACGGCGACGCGCACGGAAACCGCGCTCATCGAACGCGCGATGTCGTCGGAAAGGCCAATGACGCGCGATGTCTTCGTTCCCGGCGCGGGCTCAAGCTCGTAAAGGGTGACGATCGGGCCGGGGCGCACCTTGGTGATTTCGCCGCGGACGCCAAAATCGGCCAGCACGGATTCCAAAAGGCGGGCGTTTTGTTCGAGAGAGGCCTCGTCGATTTGGGCGCCCTTCACGGCTTTCGGTGCGGCGCCTAAAAGATCCAGCGGCGGCAGTTCGAACGCCTCGCCATCGAGAAGCTGAAACTTCGGTTCGCGTTCCGCCTCGGCGCGCTTGCCCGGCGCGGGTCTTTTTGCGCGCGGCGCGATGCGGCTGCCGGCCGCGTCGGCCGCTTTGTTCGGTGCGGCGGCGGGCGCCGGTGCGGGCGTGGGCGCAACGGGCGCTTCCTCGGCCGCGGCTTTGCTTGTGGCCGGAAAGCTTACGCGCGACAACAGGCCGCGAAAATCCCGGCGCGGCAACAGGCCGCGAAAATTAACGTCGTCGCGAAGAAAGACGAACCCGCGGGCGCTGCCGCGTTGCAGGCCCTGCCAAAGCACGAAGGCGCCGAAAGCCAGTCCCTGGCCAAGGCGGCGGAGCGCCTCCAGCGCCGCGCGCCATTCGCGGCGATCCAGGGCCAGGGCCGGCAAGCTTAGACCAGCGGCCAGCGCGCCGGCGGCCAGCCCAAGGATGCCGGCGCCGATGGGCCATTCGAGCAAAACGATTTCCCGAAGCAGCAAGGCGCCGGTAAAGCCGCCCAGCCCGCTTTTCAAATGCCAGCCTTCCGGCTGGCCCAGGGTGGCGAGGGCAAGGCTGGCTGCCAGCAAGGCAAAGGGCAGCAGGGCCAGGCGCATCCAGAAACGGTGGATGCCGCGTTTCGAGAGGATGCGCCAGCTCCAGGCCAGCAAAACCGGCGTCAACAGCAACGCCGCCAGGCCGATGGTCTGCAGCAACAGATCGGCGGCGATGGCACCCGGAAGGGCGATCCAATTTTGCACCGGCCCGCTGGCGGCGCTGTTGAGGGAGGGGTCCGCCGGGTCGTAGCTGATCAATGCGGCGGCCAGGGCCAGCCCCAAAAGGGCCGCGGTCAGGCCGCCCGCCTCGACCATCCGGCGGCGCAAAAAGGCGCGCATGCCGGCGGGCAAAAAGGTTGTCTTTGCCGAATTTGCCGATCTCATGGCCGCGTCTCCGGCAAGGTAGAGGGGGGTAAACTGTCCAAAACGCGAACATCTTAATCCGCGGGCCTTGGCGGAAACAAGCCTTCTCCCCCCATTCGCCACAGGATCTTGCGGGTTGCGGGCCCGCCGCCCCCTAGATTTTCTTCCCTCAAAAGGGGGGTTTTCTTAAGAAAAAACGCCCGGAAGGGGGAGCCTTCCGGGCGTTTTGGTCGCAAAGAACGAAACCTTTGCCTAGAGCACGCTTTCTCCATGGAGCCGGATATCGAGGCCTTCGCGTTCGTCTTCTTCTTTGACGCGAAGCCCGATGACCAGATCGATCACCTTTAACAAGATGAAGGAGACCACCGCGCAATAGACGATGGTGGCGCCAATGCCGTAGGCCTGGACCCAGACTTGGCCGAGATTGCCTTCGAGAACACCGGCGGTGCCGCCGATGACCTCAACGGCGAAGACCCCGGTTAGCAATGCGCCGACGATGCCGCCAATGCCGTGGACGGCAAAGACGTCGAGGGAGTCATCGTAACCGAGAACCCGTTTCAGCCAGGTTGCGGCCCAGAAGCAAACGATACCGGCTACGGCGCCGATGGCGAGTGCGCCCATCGGATCCACAAAACCGGATGCCGGCGTAATGGCCACGAGACCGGCCACCGCGCCGCTGGCAATGCCCAGCACGCTCGGCTTTCCGTGTGTGACCCATTCCGCAATCATCCAGGCAAGGGCTGCTGCCGCCGTGGCGATTTGCGTCACCGCCATGGCCATGCCGGCCAGGCCGTCCGCGGCCACCGCCGAGCCGGCGTTAAAGCCGAACCAGCCAACCCACAGGAAGGATGCCCCCATTACCGTCAGCACCAAATTGTGCGGCATGATCACTTCCTTGCGATAACCGGTGCGGGGGCCAAGAACCAGACAGGCCACCAACGCCGCTACGCCGGAATTGATATGCACAACCGTTCCGCCGGCAAAATCCAACACGCCGACGTCGCCCAGGAAGCCACCGCCCCACACCCAATGGGTGACCGGCGAATAGACCAGGATGGACCACAGCCCAAGGAAGACAAGGAGGGCCGAGAATTTCATCCGTTCGGCGATCGCACCGGTAATCAGCGCCGGTGTGATGATGGCGAAGGTCATTTGGAAAATAATAAAGACGGATTCGGGAATTGTGCCGTTGACCTGCTCCAGGGTTAAATTCTTCAGAAACAGGTTGCTGAGATCGCCGACATAAGCGCCGCCTTCACCGAAGGCAAGGCTATAACCGGCGACCATCCAGATGATGCTCATCAGGCAGCAGACGGCAAAGCTTTGCATGACGGTGGAAAGGACGTTCGGTTTTCGAACCATCCCGCCATAAAAAAGAGCAACCCCCGGGATCGTCATTAACAAAACCAATGCGGTGGCGGTAAGCATCCAGGCGGTATCCCCACTGTTCAGAACAGGGGCAGCTTCCGCCGCGGCTTCCATTGCCTCTTCCGCAAGCGCCGTGCCGCCAGAAACGACAAGCGCCATAAGTGCGAATAGCAGTCTCCTCATGGGGATTCTCCTATAGTGCTTCGGAGTTTGTTTCGCCCGTACGAATGCGAACGACTTGACCAAGGTCAAAGACGAAAATTTTTCCGTCGCCGATCTTGTCCGTTCGGGCAGTTTTCATGATCGTTTCGATCGCCCTATCTGCGAGATCGTCCGACAGCGCAACTTCGATTTTCACTTTCGGTAGAAAGCTCACCTCGTATTCCGCTCCCCGATAAATCTCCGTATGCCCTTTTTGGCGTCCGAATCCCTTGGTCTCGGTGACCGTTATGCCTTGAACACCGAGTTCCGTTAGGGCCTCTCGCACCTCGTCGAGCTTGAAGGGCTTAATGATGGCCATGACGAATTTCATTTTTCGGTTCCTCGTGCTTGCGCGGGCCAATGGGCTTTCTCTTTCAAGATGCGTGCCGGAATGGCGCCGACGGCGAACCGCCTGAATTGGTTGATGATTTTTGAAGATGCCGAGGGAAAAGGCGCCAAACCCCCTAAAATTCGCCCATTTTTTGGTCATTCCGGGGGGGTTGCCCAAAAAATAGGCGGGTTTTGGGGTTTTGGGCCGCCGGGTTCCGGCTGGACAGGATCGCGGACAACCGCGATGTTGGGCGGGGTTTCGGGCAGCGCCCCTTCGTGGAGATGGATCCGATGGCGGAACGAAAAGAAGTCGTAATCGTTGGCGGCGGGCCGGTGGGGCTTACCCTTGGGATTGCCCTTGGAAAGGCCGGCATTTCGACCGCCGTGATCGAGCGGGACGCGCCATTGAAATTGCGGGATGCGGCGTTTGACGGGCGCACGTCCGCCATCGCCGGCGTGTCGCGGCGCGTGCTGGATGGCCTGGGCCTATGGCAGGCCATGGCCCCGGCGGCGGAAGCCATTCGCGACATCCGGGTTGCGGACGGCGCGTCGCCGCTTTTTCTGCATTACGACCACCGCGAGATCGGCGACGAGCCCTTCGGCCACATCGTCGAAAATCTCGTGCTGCGGCAGGTCTTGCTGGACAGCGCGGAAAAGGTCTCGGCGCTGACCGTAAAGACCGCGTCCCAGGTCACCCATCTGGAACAGACGGACCACGGCGTCTGCGCCCATCTCGCCACTGGCGAACGCATCGCCGCGTCCCTTGCCATCGCCGCCGACGGACGGCGCTCGCCCCTTCGCGAAGCGGCGGGCATTCGCTGCCTGCATTGGGAATATGCGCAAACGGCCATTGTTTGCGTCGTTCGCCATGCACGTCCCCATCATGGCGTGGCCGTCGAACATTTTTTGCCCGCCGGGCCTTTTGCGATTTTGCCGATGACGGAACAGCGTTCGTCGATTGTCTGGTCGGAACGCGCCGCCCTCGCCCCGGGGTTGATGGCGCTCGACCCCGCGGCGTTTCTGCACGCGCTTGGCACGCGCTTCGGCGATTATCTGGGCGCGCTTGAAGTTATCAGCCCGCGTTGGTCCTATCCCTTGTCGTTGACCCTTGCCGAACGTTACCTGGACGACCGGCTTGTTTTGATCGGCGACGCGGCGCACGGCATTCATCCGATCGCAGGCCAGGGGGTTAATCTTGGTTTCCGGGACGTCGCCGCCTTGGCGGAATGTCTGGTGGACGCCCACCGTCTGGGTCTGGATTTAGGCACCGGCGTGCATCTCGAACGCTATCAGCGCCTTCGCCGTTTCGACAATTTCCTGATGGCGGGAATGACGGACGGGCTGAACCGTCTTTTCTCGAACGATGCAAAGCCCGTTCGCATCGCGCGGGATGTGGGCCTTGCGGCCGTCAACCGGCTGGGGCCGATGAAGCGCCGCCTCATGCGCCACGCCATGGGCATGCCCAGAGGCGGTTGGGAAAAGGGGCCGCGCCTTATCCGCGGCGAACCTCTTTAGGCCGGGTTCGGACGGCGGGCGTTAGGACGAAATTTCGTCGGCTTCCAGGCGGCGCGCTTCGTCCACCAGCATGATCGGAATGCCGTCGCGGATCGGGTAGGCAAGCTTCGCCCGATCGCTGATCAGTTCCTGGCGTTCCGCATCCAGACGCAGCGGCCCTTTCGTGAGCGGGCAGACGAGGATCTCCAAAAGCTTTGGATCAACGCCGGCCTTTTCCGATGCTCTTTCCGATGCCACGGGTTCCCCCTTTTCAAAAGCGCCCATTTCTTAATTGGGGCGCGCGTTCTCGGCCATGTCCGGCGCGAGCAAGGTCATTTCCAAAAGCGCCGTCAGCACCCGGCTTCGTTCCGCCAGGCTCGGGCATTCCAGCAGCGCCTGTTTCTCGTTCGGCGCGAACGGGCAGGTCATGGCCAGCGAGACGACAAGCTGCTCGTCGGCAAGGGCGGTCACGGCCTTCCATTCCACGTCGATGGCGTTCTGCTGAATAAAAAGCTGCAGCACGTCGAGCAGCCGCTTGCGATCGATTTGATTGCCGCTTTCCGGCTCCTGGTCGTCGGCAAAGCCGGAATAATCGACGATGGCGCGGCGGTAGCCGTTTTCCTCGGGCAATTCGCGCACGACGTCAAACCGGCAGATACCCGTCAGCATAATCAGGAAGCGGTCATCCTCGGTTTCGTTGAAAGCCGTGATGCGGCCCATGCATCCGGTGCGATAGAGGTTCGGCTTGTCGTCGTTCTTGGGGTTCAAAGGCTGGATCATGCCGATGACGCGCTCGTTCGCCATGGCGTCGCTGACCATGTTCAGATAGTGCGGCTCGAAGATGTTCAGGGGCAACACACCGCGCGGCAAAAGCAAGGCACCGGAAAGCGGAAAGAGCGGGATTGCCTCTGGAAGATCGTCGTCGAACATTTTACGAAAACAACATCGAGGAAAGTTGCCGGCGCCCGGTAACGGTCAACGGGTCTTCGGGACCAAGCGCCTCAAAAAATTTCAAAAGCTGCTTGCGCGCCGCTTCATCGTTCCACTTACGATCCTGGCGGATAATTTCAAGCAGGGATTCGATCGCGGCTTCCCGGTTGCCGCCGCCAAACTGCGCCAGGGCCAAATCGTAGCGCGCCGCGTGGTCTTTTGGGTTTGCCGCCAGCTTTTCCATAAGCGGCGCCATGTCCGGCGCCTCGGTGTCGGCAAGTTCGAGCCGCGCCCGCATGGTGGCGATGGCCGGATGGGTGGCAAGCTTTTCGGGCACGTCGGCCAGATAGGCTTCGGCCGTCGCGCGATCGTCGGCGGCGAGAAAGCTTTCGATGATGCCGGCGATGGCCTCGGCGTTTTCCGGGTCTTCGCCGAGGACGTCGGAATAATTGGCCTGGGCGGTGCCGATGTCGCCGGCGTCGAGGGCGGTGCGCGCCGCGGCCAGCTTTTCGGCGGCCTGGTTGGCGATCGGCGCACCAAGGATGCGGCTAAAGAATTGGCGCAAGCCATCTTCCGGGAGCGGTCCCATGAAGCCGTTCACCGGCGCGCCGTTCTGAAACACCAGCATGGCCGGCACGGTTTGCAGCTGCAATTGCTGGACGACTTCGGGATAGGCCTGGACGTTGATTTTGACGAGCCGGATTTGCCCGCCGGCCTCCCGCGTCAGCCGCTCGACCAGGGGGGTGAATTGCTCGCAGGCCGGGTTCGGCGTCCAGAAATAGACGAAAACCGGGCCCTGTTTCGAAGGCTCGACGACGTCCTGAACGAACGTTTCGGGGCGGGTCTCGACGATCGGTGCGCGCTCGGCGCTCTCGCCAAGAAGAGGGGGATTGGCAGTCGGCTCCATCGGGATGGCTTTTCCTTCACGTTTAAAATGGGAGAGGCGGAATTTAACAGATGATGGGGGTTCGGCTGCCTTCGTGCAAGCCCGCCAAGGGGCCTTCGGGGCCCGGCGCGCCGGCTGCCCAGGCGCCGCCGCCCATCCGCCCGGCCCGGTTTCTTCGCAAACGGGCTTGAATTGGGCGGCGCTTTCCCTACACTCCCCCCCTCTGGCGATCTGCCGGATCCTGCGGGCGTAGCTCAGGGGTAGAGCGCAACCTTGCCAAGGTTGAAGTCGTGAGTTCGAATCTCATCGCCCGCTCCAATTTTTCTCCTCGAGAATTTTATAAGTAGCTGAAATAATTAGGGATTTCCCTTTCCGGGCGGTCTTGAAAAATTTCGTCGCTTGAGTTTGTTGTACAAAAAATGGTACTTTTGCGGTACAAAATGGATCGCAATACGCCATGCGCAAGGAAGACCGTCACCTCGAAAAACGCAACGGCCGCTGGTATTATCAGCGGCGCGTACCCAAGCGATTCACGCCGTATGATGATCGCGCCGTCATCAAGACAGCTCTGAAAACCGACTCGGTCGAGGTCGCCCGGTTCCGTCGCGACGCGCTAGAAGCAGCCGACGACGATTACTGGAACTCCATGCTTTATCTCGAAGACGGGGAGGTCGTCGAAGAAGCAGCGACGCGCCTGCGTGAAACGCTCGAACGCCGCTACCGCGCCGCAAGCTCCCGCGCGCTTGCTCGTGGCTTCGTCTACGCCCCAATCGAGCAGATCGTGGATACCGCAGATCTCGGTGAAATTCTCGACCGGATCAACGTCATCAAACCCATCGATAAAGGCGGTCCGAGCCGGGCCGAAGAGGTCGAGGCCGAAGCTTTACTCGGTGCAGCCGAAGAGCCGCCTGTGACAATACGTCAGGCGATGGAGGTCTATCAAAACAAGATCGCGCTACCGAAACTCATCAAGAAATCACCCGAGCAAAAGCGTCTCTGGAAGAACACCTTGGACCGTTCGCTGCGATATTTCATCGAAGAAATCGGCAACATTGCGATAACGGAAATCACACGCGAACATGGTCAGAAATACTTCGAATTTTGGAATAGAAAAGTCCAGCCGAAGGACCTAAAAGCTAGACCAATGAGTCCCAAAACGGCGGCGCGTCACTTCGGCGATATGCGAAACCTTTACTCCGAATATTTTAAATATCTCGGCGATGAGACCCGGCAAAATCCATTTCGCAACCTCAATTTCAAGACCCGCCGGGGTAAGAAAACACGCGCTCACCCACCTTTTACGGATGAATGGGTTCGCGAGAAAATTTTGAAACCCGATGCCTTAAAAGGTCTGACGGAAGAGATCATTCTTGCGACTTTGATGATCGTCGAAACCGGATGCCGGCCCAGCGAAATCATCAATTTGCGGTCAGAAGACATCGTTCTCGATCATGACGTGCCGCACCTTGTCATCGCGGATCGTGATGACCGGGAGGTAAAAACGGAAACCTCGGTGCGCGTAATCCCGCTTGTTGGCGTATCACTTGAAGCGGCTAAAAAGGCGCCGGGCGGCTTTCCCAAATACCATGACAAGTCCAACGCCTTCTCGGCCGCCACCAATGCTGCATTTCGCAGGCGAAAGCTTTTTCCGACAAAAAAGCACGTCATTTATTCGTTTCGCCATTCGTTCGAGGACCGCATGAAGGAAGCGCATATCGACTTCGAATTGCGCACTTTGTTGATGGGGCATAGCAATGAAAGACCCGATTACGGCACAGGCGGTTCGCTCGAATATCGGCGGAATGAGTTGTTGAAAATCGCCCATCCGTTTCCCGATGAGTTGTTTTCAGTGCTGCCCTCTCAAGTTTGAAGACGGAGGCTGATGTGCAAAGCCCTAATCAGAACCTTTGACCTTACAAATTACGGCAGGCACTTCCAAACGCACTGAGAAACAGGTTTCACGCGCAATCAATGTTAGGGAACTGCTAATCATCCACGGAAGTTTATGCCGGGACGGGCAACGAAATTCCGAATTTTTCGATCGCAACCATTCAATTGAATGGTCATACAAAAACGCCTGTCCCAGGCTGCGCGGACAAATTCAGGTGGGCGTCCGTGGCGCAGCGATGATGATGGCGGCTCCGATGAGGCAGATGGCAGCGCCGATTAGGTCCCAGCGGTCCGGTTTGACACCCTCGATCAACCGCAACCAGACGAGCGAACTCGCTATATAAACCCCTCCGTAAGCGGCATATGCGCGTCCGGCGGCGGAACTGTCGACCAGCGTGAGCAGGTACGCGAACAAGGCCAGTGACGCCATTCCCGGAAGAACCCACCAAACCGTCTTGTCGAGGCGCAGCCACGCCCAGAATGCGAAGCACCCGGCAATTTCGGCGATGGCGGCGCCGATATAGGCGGCGATAGTTGGCATATTGAACGTCCTCATCCTCAGCTAGTGACGCCCGAATCGACATTCGATTCAAGGATTTCATTTGCACGGAGGTGAAATTTGAGTCGCCGCGATCTAAAGGAAGCGGAATGGTGGGTGTTGAGGAAGCCCTTGCCAGTGGAACGAAATCCCAGTGAGCGCAGGCGGGGTAGGTTCTTCAGTAAGGTTCATTGCCTCGCAGTTGACTTCGTCTGACCCATCGCCTTCCACATCAGGCCCGACATCAACGCCTATGAAACCTTGATCGATCTGCCCCAATGGATGCCGACAAAGCTTATGATAGCGGTTGCATCCGCAGTGATCTCGAACTGCGCGGCGTCAAGCCCGTCCTTCCCCCGCGCTCGAAACGGAAGAACGCAACTCCCTATGACATCGAACACTACCACCAACGCAATTGCATTGAGTGCGCATTCCGCCACCTAAAGACCAATTGCTCCATTGCCGCGCGTTACGGTCAACTCCCAGATATCTTCCTCTCCAAACTGCACACCGCCTCTGCTCGATACTAGCTTAAATTTGTTCACGCAGCCTAGGCATGAATATGCTCCGCCTCCAGTATGGAATGATGCCCCTCCGGCTTCGGCGAGAACCAGCGGTGAAGTGCGGGCAGCACTAGTAGCGTCAGCACGGTCGACGAGACGAGCCCGCCCATGACCACGGTCGCCAGCGGACGCTGAACTTCCGCCCCGACGCCGGTTGCGAAGAGCAATGGCGCAAGTCCTAACGCTGTTGTCAGGGCAGTCATCAGTACAGGACGTGCCCGCAATCCAGCCGACTCGACGGCAAGCTCATCGGGGTCGCGACCCTCGCGGGCGAAATCATCCATGAAACTGACCAGGACCATGCCATTTCCCAAGGCGATGCCGAACAGGGCGATGAAGCCCACCGTGGCTGGCACGGAGACCGGTAATCCGGTTAACCAAAGCGCTAACGCACCGCCGGTCAGCGCCAGTGGAATGTTCAACAGGATCAAAATTGCCGATTTGAGCCGCCCAAAAGCCAGCAAAAGAATTAACAGCACTATGCCCAATGTGATTGGGATGACCACAGCAAAGCGGGCATTGGCCTGTTGTTGCAGTTCAAACTGGCCGCCCCATTCGACACGGTAGCCAGGCGGTAAGTCGAGATTTGCGTTCGTTGCGGCCTGGGCGTCAGCGACAAAAGAGCCAATATCCCGCTCGCGGACGTTGAGCTGCACGGTAATGAAACGTTCGCCATTTTCGCGCGTGATTTGGCGCGGGCCGATCACGTCACGTATCGCAGCGACACTGGAGAGCGGCACTTGCGCGCCGCTATCGCTTTTCAGAATAAGGCGGCCAATTGCGCCCGCGTCATCGCGTCGATCTTCCGCAAACCGAACCACGACCGGAAATTGGCGAACGCCCTCAAACAAAGCTCCAGCTTCTGCGCCACCGACCGCCGCGCTCAGCGTATCGAGCGCATCTTCGACAGTCAGGCCATACCGTCCGAGAGCTGTGCGGTTGACGGAAACCACAAGTTGCGGCGCGCCGGTGATTTGGTCAGCCTGAACATCGCTTGCACCAGGCACGTCTTGAAGGATGGACTGCAAGTCCTGCGAACCCTCCAGCAGCACATCTGTGTTCGGACCAAATATCTTCACCGCTAGCTGAGCCTTGGTTCCAGTCAGCAATTCATCGACGGACATGGCGATGGGTTGGCCGATATTCACCCGGATGCCGGGGAAGCTTTCCAAGTTTTCGGAGATGGCCGTGCGCAATTCATCCGGCGAAAGACCGCGGCGCCATTTCGATCGAGGTTTAAGCGCGACAAATGCCTCGATGCTGTTGACCGGGTCGGCGTGCGCGCCTACCTCACCGCGCCCGATTCTGCTGACGATCGATTCAATTTCAGGAAAAGCCTTCAGGAGACGTTGCTCCAGACGCGTCGAAGTTTCCCGTCCTTCTGAAAGAGAGATTGACGGGGCCATCGAGACGCGAAGCAAGATGTCGCCTTCCTCAAGCGCTGGTGTAAATTCCGACCCGAGACGTGAACCCGCTAATCCGCCAATGAGCAAAAGGCCGCCCGCGAGCGCCACTGCGGCGCCACGTTTGCGGACGAAAATGCGAGCCAGCGGCTTTACGAAACGCACGATCACATCGTCGCCGGAAGCGCTGCGTTTGGGCGGTCTGATCAGACCATAGGCCATCGCCGGTGCGACCAGCGCGGCGTAGATGAGCGAACCCGTCATGGCAAGCGCCGCTGAGGCTGCGAGCGGCCGGAAGGTTTTGCCTTCCACCCCTTGAAGCGAAAAGAGCGGCAGGAACACGATGATCACGACCGTGACGGCCGCAATCAGCGGCGCAATCACTTCGGCGGCCGAGCGCGCAACAACGTCACGGTCGGCTTCGCCATTTCGCCGTTCTCGGAACCCCCTGTCGACGTTTTCGGCAATGACAATAGCTCCGTCCACCATCATCCCGATCGCGATCGCGACGCCGCCAAGCGACATGAGGTTAGCGCTGATGCCGAGTACGCTCATGGCGATAAAGGCGAAGCCCACCGAAAATGGAATTGACATAACGACGACTAAGCTTGGCCGCCAGCCTCCGAGGAAGATGAAGACGACGATTGCGACCAAAAGCGCGCCTTGCCAGAGAGCCGTTGTAACGGTCGACGCTGCACGCTCAACCAGCGTGCCCTGATCATAGTATGGCACAGCGCGAACACCGTCAGGCAACGAAGCATTGATTTCATCAAAGCGTTCATGAGCACGCTGAATGACGTCAGACGTATTTGTGCCGTAGAGCTTGAGAACAAGGCCTGCGACGGTTTCACCTTCGCCATTTGCGGTCGCAAGACCTTGACGTGCACCTCCGCCTATCCCCACAGCACCGAGATCACTGACGCGAACAGTGCGTCCATCGACAGTCTTCACCGGTGTTTCTGCAAGATCGGATATGGAGCGTGCCAGACCGACGCCGCGCACGGTGTATTGCTCAGCGCCGACTTCAATGAACTGAGCGCCTGTCGTGCGGTTGGCGCTTTCCAACGCACCGATAACATCTGCAACTTGAAGGTCATAAGAGATGAGCAGGTCGGGATCGAGGCGAACTTGATACTGCTTCTCGAATCCCCCAAGGGCGAGCACTTCGGTCACGCCTTCGACCGACTGGAGCGGATATTTTATCATCCAATCGGCGATCTCGCGTAGCTCCGTGAGATCATACTGGCCGGTCTCATCGACTAGACGAAAATACATGATGATGCCGAGACCGCTTGAAATTGGCCCCATTTTCGGCGTGCCGAACCCTTCCGGAATTCCGTCGCTCGCCTCGGGCAATCGCTCGCCGACCACTTGACGGGCGAAATACACATCCGTGCCATCCTCAAAATAGATGTTCACGATGGACAAGCCGAAATTAGAGATGGAGCGGATCTCTTCCACATTCGGAAGGCCCGACATGGCGGTCTCCACCGGGAAGGTCACATAGCGTTCGACCTCTTCAGGCGAGAGACCTTCAGTCTCCGTGAAAACCTGGACCAAGGAAGGGGATGGGTCAGGAAAGGCGTCCACCGGCAGAGCGCGGAACGCGAACAGGCCGCCAAGGGTTAAGGCTAAAGCCGCAATCGCAGCCAGCAATCGTCCGCCAGCGAGGCGGTGCATAAGGTTTTGCATGGGTCTCGCTTCCTAGTGATCGTGATCGTCGCCGAAAGCGTCTTTTTCAAGCTGTGCTTTCAAGGTGAATGCCCCTTCGGAGACGAACGCCTCGCCCGCCTGAAGCCCGGAGACGATCTCAGTGTATCCATCCGCGCTGGCGCCTGCGCGCACTTCGCGCGCTTCGAAGCCATCTTCTGTTGGTACAAACACGGAGGACCGGTTCTCGACACTGACGATCGTATCGGATGGCACTCTCACCACAGATTGCGCATCCCCCGTATTGATCCGAGCGGTGACGAACTGACCAGGCTTCAATCTGTGTTCTGAATTATCAATGACAACACGCGCGGTAGCTGTCCGGGAAGCCTCATCGATCACCGGCAGAACGGTTGAGATTGTTCCCTGTGCAACAGTGCGCCCGCCATCCTGGCGCAAGGACACTGGAAGACCATCTTCAACCTTACCCAGATCCTCTTTGTAGACAGCTATATCGGCCCAGACGACACTATCATCGATGATGACAAACATCGCCTCCCCGCCGGAGGAAACGGTCTCACCGAGCGATATACTGCGGCGAATGACCCTTCCGGCAATAGGCGTCGTGACATAGGACTGCGACAACGCGCCATCTTCGGCCTCATCTAGGTGGTCGAGCACATCGTGACTGACGCCAACAGCATGCAGCCTGTTCTCCGCCGCCTCCCTCGCCGCTTTTGCGGCTGAATGGCCCGCCCGCGCCGACTGCACGTCTGCTTGCGAAGTAATTTTCTGTTTCCAGAGCTGTTCTTCGCGCCGAAGTTCTGCCAACGCCAAACGCTCTGTGCTAAGTGCATTGAGATAATCCGCATTCAGCCCAGCTAACTCGCGGCTACTAAGAAGCGCCAGCGTCGCGCCAGCCTCCACTGTGTCGCCTTCGCCTACATGGAGACGTGCAACCACGCCTTCCACGTTTGGGGAAATTCGCGCGACACGGTCGGCGTCAAAGCGTATTTCGGCCGGAAGTTCGAGCGCACCTGAGATAGGGCCAGTCTGGACCACTGCCACGCGGATGCCAGCAGCCTCAGCTTCTTCCGCGCTTAGCTCGACATGCTCACCGCCTTCTTCATGACCGTGATCATCGTCCTCATGGCCAGAATTTTCATCCTTATGCCCATCATGACTGTCATGATCGTCAAGGGCTTCCTTTGCTTCTAAAGTAGATGGCGGGACAGGTTTGGGATTGGATGTGTTATCCCCGCAAGAAGCCGACCCAATCAGCATTGGGAGCGCAAGCGCGATCCGAACAAGCGTCATCTTCATTGGATGTCCCCCTCAAATGGCGCAGCGCCGATTAGAGCACGCAACCGGAGAATTTCGGTTTGGAGTACAAGTCGAGCGTCTATCACAGTCGCACGGGTTTCGATCAGGCTACGGCGCGCATCGAGAGTGGCGGTTAGCCCGAACTTTCCAACTCGGTATCCCTCTGCGGCCGCGCCATATGCGTCTTCTGCAAGCGGCAGCGCTTCCTGCTCAAGCCATTGCAAGCGGGAAGTTCCCGCCTTGATGCGGGCCGTTAGTCTCGCTTGTTTTGTTCTTAGGCGCGTCTGGACGGCCTGCGCGTTGACCGCAGCACCCTCTGTTCGAAAACGCGCTGCACGAGTGGCGCCCTGATTGCGATCGAACAAGGGGAGAGGAACGCTGATACCTGCGAGAAAGGCGCTGTCTCCAGTGTCCTCAAAACGGCGAAATCCCGCTGACACGGTAACATCAGGAAAAGCCCCCGCCCTTGCAAGGTCGGTTGCCGCATCACGCGCATCAGCACTGGCCTTTGCTGCTTGCAGACTCGGGTGCGAGTCCTGTGTCATTTCAGTCTGTGCTGCAATGGAAGCCAACTCCGCATTCGCGCCATCGGGCAAAATAAAGTCTACGTTCGGGCTGCCCCAGACTGACGCCAATGCTAGCGCACGCGCCTCGACTTCTCCGGCTGCGAACGCGGCGGCCGCTTGTAAGGCGGCAGCTTCAGCTTTTGCCCGCGCTAGTTCTGGCGGTGCTGCCGCGCCAGCCTCAACACGCCTCTGAACGATGCTGGCGAACTCATCAGCAAGATCAGCGGAATCCTTCGCGACCTTGGCCAAAGCGATTGTTGCTTGGAGGTCGAGAAAAAGTTCGCCAGCGAGGGTCTGCGCTTCGAGCCGCTGTACTTGGCACTGGGCGCTCGAAAGAGCGGCTTCCGATCTTGCGGCTCGTTCCGAAAGGCGGCGTTTTCCGCCAAGTCGGAATGTCTGTTCGAGGGCGAAGGTGGTTTCGCGCGCATCAAAACCTTCAAGCGCACCTGTTCCCCCGAAGTTTTCAGTTTCTAATGATATGGAGGGGTTGAGCCAGAGCCCGGCTTGATCGGCGTCCGCCGCCGCCGCTTTCGCTTCAAGCGCTGCTATCAGCACTTCGGGCGCTGCGGCGCCCGTCCTGGCAAGCGCCAACTCAAGGGTCAGGGGGGACGCTTGATCAAATTCTGTAACTTGAATCGACCGCACGTCGCAGTAATGCGCGTAGGCCGCGCCAGCCATGAACGGCCAGGCAAGCACGACCACGAGGCCGCGTAATAGCAGTTGCATTTGGGTGTTAATCCTCTGTCAGACTCATCGACAACGCGGCGCAGACCGCGCTTTGCAGGCATGTGTCGTGGGTCTAAGCGCGAGGAGGTCGAAAGAGACCGCCAGTGGCGACGCTGGCATGGAACGGCTGCGCAGGAATCAAGTGCTGCGACTGCAATTGCTTGATATTGAAAGGTAGAGCGCCGTTTCCAATCATATGAAAATGGCAACCGCCACAATGGTGGGCATGATGTTCATGGCCTTCATGCGAGCGATCATCATTGGGTTCATCGCCTGGTGTCTGGAAACTCGCGCAAACGTCAATTTGATCATCACAATGATGTATTATCTCCGCCGAAGCCATCATTGGCGCAGACACGAATACGATCGTCGTGAGGACGACGATGAGCATGCGCAAGCGCTGTATGATTACGGGCGAATACATGAGTTCTATTTATCAGCTTCCGTTTAGAAATTCTTTAACATAGCGGCGATTGTCCTGTTTAACACCTATAGTGACTGTAGGTTCAAGGCCTTTTTGAGGGGAGGTTGGCGAGAATGTCTGCACCGCCATGCTGATTATGCAGGCACCGATCATGATCTCGCAATGCAGCCAATACTGAACAGTCGCCTATCTCGCCTCCCTCGCAAGCTTCAATCATACGCACTAACTCAACTTCCAACGCTTTCAGCTTAGACATTCTTCGGCGGACTTCGCCAAGCTGTCGGCGCGCCATTTCGTTTACCACTGCGCAATCACGGTCGACATTAACTTGAAGCGATATCAGTTCTCGAATCGTCTCCACCGGAAATCCAAGATCCCTTGCATGCCGAATAAAGCCGAGGCGTTCCACAGCCTTCGAATCGTAATGCCGTTGTCCGCTTTCGCTTCGCTCCGGTTCGCTCAGCAAACCAATAGACTCATAATAGCGGATTGTTGTGACTTTTACGCCGGTTGCCTTTGAAAGTTTGCCGATCGTCATCAATTTCATGGTCGCCTCTTGCCTCTACAGTCACTGTAGACTGTAGAAACTTGATCTTTGAGGATCAAGTTGAATGAGAAGGGTGGGATTGTGACTACGCTCACATTTCAGACCGTCGGTGTAATTGCGGGAGCAATATTTTTAGCCGTCTTGATCTGGTCCACGCTGTTTCCGTCACATCGAATCTGGCCTCCCCGAAGGTACTCCCGTTATGGGGCTATTTTCACGTGGCTTGGTACTCTGGCCATTTTTGGTGCCGCTCTATGGCTCGGTATAGCCGACTGGGCGCGCGTCACACTTCCTGATTGGTCTCGCTATGGTGTCGGGCTTGTCGCTGTCATCGTTGGAAACCTAATTGTCTGGCCAGGGGCAATCCGTTTCGGCTTCGACCAGACATCGGGCGCCAAAGGCGATTTGATGACGGATGGCGTTTACCGCTTTTCACGTCATCCGCAATATGTTGGCGATATTCTCATATTGGTCGGCTGGGCGATGTTCAGCGCCTCGCTGAGTGCATTGCCGGTCATCGCAATAGGCGTCACCGTTCTCGTCGCGGCCCCATTCGTCGAAGAGCCTTGGCTCAGGCAAACCTATGGTGAACGCTATCGTGATTACGAACGCCGAACCCAATGCTTTTTCGGATTGCCGCAGGAGATTTCAATATGAACGATTGCTGCGAAAAAGTCTGCTTCGACGGCACATCCCCAGCCTATCGCCGGGCATTGATCGCAGTGACCTTCATCAATGCCTCGATGTTCCTTGTTGAAACTTCCGCGGGATACCTTGCGGGCTCGCAAGCGCTGAAGGCCGACGCGCTCGACTTCGGCGGGGACGCGGCCACTTACGCAATCAGCTTATTCGTTATTGGAAAAAGCGCATCAGTGCGGGCCAAGGCATCACTGTTCAAGGCAGGGTCGCTTGCATTAATCGCTCTCATTATACTCGGCTCGACACTTGCTCGTGTTCTTAGTGGTTCGACACCGGAAGCTATTACGATGGGCGGCGTTGGTTCACTCGCTCTTGGTGCGAACATCGTCAGTGTTCTCATTCTTCTGCGTTGGCGCGACGGCGACAGCAATGTCCGATCTGTCTGGTTATGCTCACGCAATGACGCTATCGGAAATATGGGCGTAATCGCGGCCGCTGTACTAGTTGCTCTGACCCACTCGCGTTGGCCCGACCTTCTCGTCGCCTTTGTACTGGCGACGCTGTTTGCTCGCTCAGCCTGGGCGATAAGCCAACAGGCACTAAGTGAGTTGCGGAGACAGTGTTAGAAAGGCAACCAGTCTTTGGGCAGACAGAATCCCAAACGCGAAAAGCCTTATACAGAGAAGCAGACGATATAATTACAATTGCACCTGCATGCCGTAGAAATGGTGCAGTGCCTTGCCCCCGAACAAGCCGATAACCGCTACTACAGATCAAGGCGTTTATCTTTATCGGCAGTTCAGTATTGTGAATAGAAATTTTAAGTAAAAGATGGTATGGGTTCACCATGAGAGTTCGCCGCGTCAAGCTCGTCAAATTCCACACGTTTGCCCGCTACCGTTGGGCGGCGGGGCTTTTGGCTGTTCTGATGGCGTTCATCGTTAACCTCGGGCCTTACAATGCCCAGGCCATGGCCGGGATGGATAATCCTGCAGAAGCGACTTCCGCCATGACCGATGGACATGACATGAGCGCCATGGCCGACCCGTGTTGCGACGATTGCGAGGATAAGGACGGCGGCGGGACTCCGTGCCAAAACACAGCGGTTTGTATGGCGGCCTGCGGCAAGCTGCCGCTTGAAATTCGCACCGGCCTCGATCTCTTGACGCCCCTCAAGTCTAACAAGTTCGCATCAATGGCGAACGCCGCAGGCAGCAGTCTTTCTCTTCCCCCTCTCAGGCGGCCTCCCAAACAGATCTGACATTGAACTGCGTCACAGCCTCCGGGCCTGACACTCGCTTTGTCATGATCTTTTGAAGGGAGAGCCCTATGGTTCGCAACCCCATGGCGTTCGCGGTCGCCATTCTTGCCGCGATACTGGCGTTTGCCGGTCTTTGGACCGTCGCTAGCGCCCAATCCCAAAGCTATAAATTCGAACCCATCAAACAAGAAATCCTCGTCGGCGAAGGCATACGGATCGAGGTTCGCCTCATCGATCCGGGCGGCAAGCCTGTTTCTGTCGAACTGGTTAAGCTGACGGCAACCCGCCTCGATATGGGGCCGGACGGCATGGCCATGATGGATACGCCCCTCACGCCAGCCGAAACGGATGTACCCGGCGTTTTCGCTTTTGAGGCGGACATTGTCATGGCAGGCCGTTGGGCGTTGGCCATTGAAGCGCAAGTCGAAGGCCAGCTTGAAACGGTCAAAGGCGCGGTGATCTATACCGCTGTTGAGAAACAGGCGAGCGCGGCGCGGGAAGGCAAGGAGGGAGAGCGGAAGATACTGTACTACCGCAACCCGATGGGCCTGCCCGATATTTCAGAAACGCCGAAGAAAGACTCAATGGGGATGGATTACATCCCCGTCTATGAAGATGAGGTCGGCGGTCCCGCCGGAACGGTTCGTATCAGCCTTGAGAAAGTGCAGCGCGCGGGCGTGCGCACCGTAGCCGTGAAACGTCAGGCGCTTAGCCGTGATGTGCGCGGAGCCGGAATGGTGATGGCTGATGAAGCGCGCCTTGCCATGGTGACTGCAAAGTTCTCGGGGTTTGTTCAAAAACTCGATGTCCGCACGAGCGGAGAGACCGTCGAAAAAGGGCAAAAACTGCTTACGGCGTGGGTCGAAAACGGCGATCTGATCAAGCAGATTGTCGATCTTGCTGCGTTTGCCGACGATCCACGCATGGTTGAACAGGCAAAGGACAATCTGCGCCTGTTCGACGTGCCTGAAAGGGATATTGCGGCGATTGCCCAGGGCCGCGCATCAAAACGGACCATCACTTTCGAGGCGCCGCTAAGCGGCACGGTACTTGATAAACCGGCTGTAGACGGCATGCGCTTTCAGGCGGGCGACATGCTTTATCGTATTGCCGACCTGTCCGAAGTCTGGGTGATCGTGCAAATCCCGGAACAGGATTTAGCGGTCGTGCGTGAGGGACAGTCAGCCGCGCTGACGCTGCCGTCGATGCCCGGCGAAATGACGACAGGTACGGTGGATTTCATCTACCCCGAACTTGACATGGATACACGTTCTGGCCGTGTGCGCCTGCGCGTGCCCAACCCGGACGGGCGGTTGAAGCTGGGCCTGTTTGCACACGCGATCATCAGTGCACCGCTTGATGAAGAGCCAGTGCTTGCGGTTCCAGCCTCTGCTGTCATCCATGATGGCGTGCGCGCGCGCGTCTTTGTCGCGAGAGGAGAAGGGCTGTTTGAGCCGCGCGAAATAGAAACCGGGGCGCAAACGGGGGAATACATCCTCGTGAAGGATGGCATTTCTGAAGGCGAGGACGTGGTTGCAAACGGCACGTTCCTGATCGATGCCGAGAGCAATTTGCAGGCGGCGTTGCAAGCCTTCTCCGCCCGGGAAGATGAGTTATGATCGCCCGGCTTATCGACTGGTCGGCGCGTAACACGGTCTTTGTGCTGATCGGGACGGTGTTTGCGGTGCTTGCGGGAATATATGCACTTTCGCGGATTCCGCTGGACGCCATACCCGATCTTTCGGATACTCAAGTCATAATAGTCACCGATTATACGGGTCAGGCGCCGCAAGTGGTCGAGGACCAGGTGACGTTTCCGCTCGCAAGCGCGATGCTGAATGTGCCCCGTGCGAAAGTGGTGCGCGGTTTTTCATTCTTCAGCGTTTCGTTCGTCTATATCATTTTCGAGGATGGCGTTGATTTGTATTGGGCGCGCAGCCGCGTGCTCGAATATCTGAATGCGGCCTCAGATGATCTTCCCGATGGCGTTACGCCCGCGCTCGGGCCGGATGCGACGGGCGTGGGCTGGGTTTATCAATACGCTCTTACAGCGCCCGACCAAAATCTTGCCGAACTGCGTTCTATTCAGGACTGGCAGGCGAAATTCTCGCTTGCAAGGGCCGAGGGCGTTGCCGAGGTCGCAAGCGTTGGCGGGTTCGTGCGTCAGTATGCAGTAATCGTCGATCCCCTTTTGCTCAAGCATAATGGCCTGACGCTGATGGATGTGCGCGATGCCGTGCGTTCAAGCAATATGGATGTCGGCGGGCGTACCCTGGAGCTTGCCGAAACCGAATTCATGATCCGTGGCCGCGGCTATATTGAGGGCATTGATGATCTGGAGGCGATTGTTCTCAAAGAACAGGGCGGTGCGCCTGTCCGTCTGAACGATGTGGCGAGGATAGAACTTGCGCCCGCTGAGCGGCGCGGTATCGCCGAACTGAACGGCGAAGGCGAAGTCGCCTCCGGCATCGCCTTGCAGCGTCACGGGGCCAATGCGCTCGATGTGATTGAGAACGTCAAGGCGGAACTGGCGGCGCTTGCGCCCAGCTTGCCCGAGGGAACGGAAATCATCGAAGTCTACGACCGCTCCGATCTCATTCACCGGGCGATTGAAACACTCACGAAAACCCTCACGGAAGAAAGCATTGTCGTTGCTCTGGTGTGCTTTTTGTTTCTCTGGCATATGCGCAGCGCGCTTGTGGCGGTCCTGACGCTGCCAGTAGGCATCTTGATGGCGCTCACCATCACTTATGCACTAGGCATTCCTTCTAACATCATGAGTCTTGGCGGCATTGCGATTGCCATCGGCGCGATGGTCGATGCGGCGATTGTCATGATTGAAAACGCCCATAAACGGCTGGAACACGCCCCCGAAGGCGCAGACCGAAAAGAGGTGCTGATAGATGCGGCCAAGGAAGTGGGTCCGGCGCTGTTTTTCAGCCTGTTGATTATTACCGTGTCGTTCCTGCCGATTTTTACGCTGGAAGCGCAGGAAGGCAGGCTGTTCAAACCGCTGGCCGCAACCAAGACCTTCGCCATGGCCTCCGCCGCGTTGCTTTCGGTGACGTTGGCCCCGGCCCTGATGGTCCTGTTCATCCGGGGACGGATTACACCGGAGGGCAAGAACCCCATCAACCGCGCCTTGATGTGGGTTTATAGGCCCGTCATCCGGGCGGTGCTTAAATTCAGGGCGGCAACGATCCTGCTGGCGGTCATTATATTGGGAATATCGGTGGTCCCGACCACGCGCATCGGCTCGGAATTCATGCCCAATCTCAATGAGGGCACGCTGTTTTACATGCCGACCACGCCGCCGGGCCTTTCGGTCACCAAGGCGGGCGAGCTTTTACAGACCCAGAACAAGATCATCAAGTCCTTCCCGGAAGTCGAATCCGTCTGGGGAAAGGCGGGCCGCGCCGAAACGGCGACCGATCCCGCGCCGATGGAGATGTTCGAGACGATCATCAATCTGAAGCCTGAGAGCGAATGGCGAAAGGGCCTGAGCCTCGACGATCTTATCGCCGAGATGGATTCTGCGTTACAGTTTCCCGGCGTATCGAATGCGTGGACCATGCCGATCAAGGCGCGCATCGACATGCTCTCAACCGGCATTCGCACACCTGTCGGCGTCAAGATATTCGGCCCCGACCTTGCTGAACTCGAACGGCTTGCAACTGAAACAGAGGCCGTGCTGCGCGGCGTGCCGGGCACGTCATCGGCCTATGCCGAACGGGTCAATGGCGGCTACTTCCTCGACATTCGTCCCGACCGCACGCGCATCGCCCGCTACGGCCTGTCGATGGAAATGGTTCAGGAGACAATCTCCATGGCGCTTGGGGCCAAGACCCTGACCACAACCGTCGAAGGGCGCGAGCGGTATGACGTGGTGCTGCGCTATCCGCGTTCCATTCGCAGCAATCCCGACGCCATCGCCCGTGAAGTGTTGGTCTCTCTCCCGAACGGTGCTGCTGTACCACTGGGAGAGATTGCGACTATTGAACGCGCGCGCGGGCCGACCATGGTGCGCACCGAGGACGGGCGGCCTGTCGTCTATGTGTTTGTCGATATTCGCGGGCGCGATCTCGGCGGCTATGTGAATGAAGCAAGGCGGATTGTAGACGAGCGCATAACCCTGCCGCCGGGCTATTCGTTGTCATGGAGCGGGCAGTTTGAGTATATGGCGCGTGCGCAGGATCGTTTGATGATCGTCATCCCGGCGACGCTTCTGGTGATCTTCCTGCTGCTGTATTTGAACTTCCGGCGGCTCACTGAATCTCTGATCGTCATGCTTTCGCTGCCCTTCGCGCTGGTCGGCGGGCTGTGGCTGATGTTCGCGATGAACTTCAATATGAGCGTCGCCGCCGCTGTCGGCTTTATCGCGCTGGCGGGCGTTGCCGCCGAAACGGGCGTTGTGATGCTGCTCTATCTCGATCATGCGCTGGACGATGCAAAGGACCGGGTGCGGCGGGAATCACGCGCCTTCACCAGCTATGATCTCCACGATGCTATCATGGAAGGTGCAGTCGGGCGTGTGCGGCCCAAGATGATGACGGTCATTACGATCATGGCAGGGTTGCTGCCAATCCTGTGGGCGACGGGAACTGGATCTGAAGTCATGCAGCGCATCGCCGTGCCGATGATCGGCGGCATGGTGTCCTCGACGCTGCTGACGCTTATCGTTATTCCGGCGATCTATGCCGTCGTGCATAGCGCACGGCTGCCGAAACGTATGCATTCTGGAGAAAAAGGCGAATATAGCTAAGGATCAATCAATAGAATAACGGAGCCCAAATTGCGGCCTCTTATCGTCTGCGCTTTTGGCTCGCTTCGCCAAACAGTGTGTCGATCATAGGGCATTTGGGCACGTCTTTGCCGCTGCATGCTGCAAGTGTATGGCTCAGAGTTGTTTCCATGCGTTTGAGGTCGCGAATTTTCATGCGCACAGACGTAAGGTGCGTTTGCGTTCTGTTCTTGACTTCGGCACAAGAAACAACATTGCGGTCAACAAGGTCGAGCAGGTTCTGTAAATCTATAAGTGAAAATCCTAGCTCGCGTCCGCGCATGACGAAGCGCAGGCGCTTTTCGCTCTCAAGATCGTAGCGGCGATGGCCGCTTTCGGTGCGGAGCGGCGGCTTCAGAACACCGACCTTTTCGTAATATCGAATTGTCTCGGCATTGCAGCCGGTGCGGGCGGCCAGTTCGCCGCGTGAATATGTCATCACGCTCATGTGATGCGTCCCTCCTCCAATATCAAAAATATTGCTTGATCCTGTAGTTACTACAGGACCTAGCATGAAGTTATGGATCAGATTTCACAACAGGAATTAAAGCCCGGCTCTGAACCGGTGCACGCTGCTAGCGATAAAAGAGCGAAGAGCGGCGGATGGTTGGCTGCCGGGGCGCTGGGCGCCGCGGCGCTGGCATCCACATGCTGCATTCTCCCGCTGCTGCTGGTGACGCTCGGCGTCGGCGGCGCATGGATCGGAAACTTCACCGCGCTGGAGCCCTACAAGCCGTATTTTCTCATCCTGACCTTCGCTGCGCTGGCGGGCGGGTTCTGGCATGTATATTTCCGCCGCAAAAAACCGTGCGCTGAGGATTCCTACTGCGCGCGGCCCGCGAACGGGAAGATTACCAAGACAGTTTTGTGGTCGGCGAGCGTATTGGCGCTTCTCACCGCCACCATCGATTTGTGGGCGCCGTATCTTTACTAGGAGGAAAACATGAGACGAAGGACTGCAATGATGGCCGCTCTCGCGCTTCTGGGCGCGGGCGGTCTTGGCATGGCGGGCATTGCGGCTGTAGCCAATCCTGTCGAAACTGTGGATCAGGCGAATGCGCAAGAACAAAGCGCAACATTCGTGATTGAGAATATGACCTGCGCGACCTGTCCGATCACCGTCAAAAAGGCGATTATGAGGGTGGAGGGCGTAAAATCCGTTGAAGTGGATTTTGACGCCAAAACCGCGACAGTTCTGTTTGATCCGGCGCAGGCAACGCCTTCTGAAATTGCGCAAGCCTCGACCAATGCCGGGTATCCGGCGCAAGCGATTTAGGAGGCGGAGCTTCGATGGCCGATTGTTGTGCGCCGAATGGCGCGGGGAATAGTTTTGATCTGGCTGTGATCGGCGCGGGATCGGCTGGATTCTCGGCGGCGATTACGGCGGCGGAAGCTGGCGCGCGAGTTGCGCTGATCGGTCATGGGACCATCGGCGGTACCTGCGTCAATGTCGGATGCGTCCCGTCCAAGACCATGATCCGGGCGACCGAGGCGCTGCATGGCGCGCGCGAAGCGGAGCGATTTCGCGGGATTTCAGCCGAAGCGCACATAACAGATTGGAAAAAGCTCATCGCCGCCAAGGACGATCTTGTCGGGACGCTGCGCCAGAAGAAATATATCGATCTCCTGCCGGAATATCCGGGCATCACCTATATGGAAGGCCGCGCAAAACTGACGCCGGGCGGCGTTGTGATCGGCGATGAGCTCTTTAAAGCCGCAAAAATCATTCTGGCGACGGGCGCTTCGGCGGCGGTTCCAGCCATCAAGGGAATTGAATCGCTCGATTATCTCGACAGCACCAGGGCGCTCGATCTTGATGCCCTGCCGCAATCGCTGCTGGTGATCGGCGGCGGCGTCATCGGCTGCGAACTGGGACAAATGTTCGCGCGCGCCGGATCGAAAGTGACGATCTGCTGCCGCAGCCGCCTGTTGCCGGAATTCGATGTGGAAATAAGCCAGGCGCTCCAGTCGGCGCTGGAGCTGGAAGGCGTCACCATCTGCGCCGGGGTTGGCTATCAGGACATCCGGCGCACGGACAAGGGCATTAAACTGCTCTGCGAGAGCAAGAATGATCCCCGTTCCATTGAGGCGGAAAAACTTCTGGTCGCCTCCGGGCGCGCGCCCAACATATCCGGGCTCGGGCTTGAAGGGTCGGGTGTTGAGATTGATGCGCGCGGTAGCGTGAAAATTGACCAATATATGCGCACGTCCAACCCGGACATTTATGCCGCAGGCGACGTCACAGGCGTCGATATGTTCGTATACATGGCGGCCTATGGTGCCAAGCTGGCGGCGCGCAATGCGCTCGAAGGTGACACGCACGCCTATGACAATGCGGCCATGCCCTCCGTCGTCTTCACTGATCCGCAGGCAGCGATGGTCGGTGTGAGCGAACAGGCAGCGCGTGCGGCGGGCCTGCGCGTGAAAACTTCAATATTGCCGCTCGATCATGTGCCGCGGGCGCTGGCCGCCCGCGATACGCGCGGCCTCATCAAGCTGGTCGCCGATGAAGAATCCGGCCAGCTGCTGGGCGTACAGATTCTTGCGCCGGAAGGCGGCGATAGCATTCAGACAGCGGTTCTCGCCATCAAATTTGGCATGAGCACGAAGGATCTGGGAGAAACCATATTCCCGTATCTGACTACAGGTGAAGGACTCAAGCTCGCCGCGCAAGGTTTTGAGAAGGACGTTGCAAAACTCTCTTGCTGTGCGGGGTAGGGCTAACCATGAATCGATCTAGAAAGGAAAATTCGCTAGGGCTGGTCCTGTATTCAACTACTGCATCACTAGGTCATGGCTATTGCGCGGCATTGGCATCACTTCTTGCCGCTCATCCTGTGAATTTACCCCAGCATAGTAGTGTGCCACGATATATATGCAATTGATTTGCAGTTGCATACATGTGAAATCGAACTTAAAATATATCTGCCTCATGTCTCGGTGAGCGCGGTGTATTTATTGATCTCGCTGAACGGCGAGCCCTTGGATTTTTCGTCGGTGCGCCCAGCGCGCTCATCATTTAGTGCAATTGTACTTCACTGCGCCCAAACAGTCATACGGCGCTAGCGCCTTTGAACTGGGATCTGGTCATGACTAACCCTCCACAAAACTGGATTGATCCGTCTTCAGCCTTTGTTGTGAAAGTCATGCCAGCAGAGGATGAGAACGAGGGGCATGTGTCCATTCCATCCGCTCTTTCCGAGGCGCCTATCCATATAACTGAGGTGCACGGTGCTCCATGGCTGAGTGAAGCGCTTGTTTCTTTTATGCAGAGGCAGACCTGTCGGCAATGCGTCGTCCTCAGCCATACGGCGTCCGCCTTCGCTACCGCTCTTGCCGTTATGGGACTGGAATATGGGTTTGATACCTTCTTCGTTGTGGCGGACTTGGATGTCATGTCTCGCGATCTCTTTGCGCGTGTTCAGCAGACTGGTGCGCGGCTGTTTTCCGCCGCCCGCTTTGCGCAAGAATGCGCTCTTGCCGGCGCCGTCATTTAAAGCCCAGGGCGGCGAACATGCGAAACACGTTCGCTTCTGGATGGTAGACCTTACAGTAAAATTGAATTTGTCCTTTTAGGGGCGTCTCTCGGGCGAATAGCCCGAGACCGGGCTCTACTCGCTTCGCTCACCGAGCCCCGGCCTCGTTTCACACGGCCGGGTCTCGGCCTGTCGGTGACGATCCTTCCCTCGGCTGACGCGGGGCCGCTCCTTGCAGGAGCGGCGTCAGGACGGCGCTTGCGCGCCGGCTTTTTGTTGGATTTCCCGCGGAAAGCGGGGGTGGGCGGTCGGCGCGTATGGCGCCGGGCGGTCGGCCCACAAGGGCTTTGGCTTTTAATCCGTCTGCGTTGTTTATTTCCTCCTACCAAAACCCTTGCAAGCCGCCCTGATGCCCGGCGCCTGACGGCCTCTCGCCGCCCACCCCCGCCTTCCGGGGAAATGTGTGCGAAGTGGAGAAGGACGTGAGAGATGAACGCAAGAACCGAAGCCAAGGAATACGCCGAAAGCCCCCAAGCCCTCCCGGCGGGTGAGACTGAGCCTGTCCGAATCTATGTGGCGTGCCTTGCGGCTTACAATAACGGCGTCCTGCATGGGCGCTGGATCGACGCGGCAAGAGGCGAAGACCATATCTGGGAAGAGACCCGCGCCATGCTTGCCGCGTCACCCATTCCGGATGCGGAAGAATGGGCCATTCACGATTATGAGGGCTTCGAGAGCGCCAGCCTTGAGGAATATTCCAGCTTTGCGACCGTCGCGGCGTTGGCCGAGTTTATCGGCGAGCATGGCCGCCTCGGCGCGGAACTCTACAGCCATTTCGGAAATGATCTGGAAGCAGCGCACGCCGCCTTCGAGGATTATGCGGGCGAACACGAGAGCCTTGCGCATTTCGCAGAAGATTTGAATCGTGACTGCGGCCCCGCCATCCCGAAATGCTTTGAATATTATATCGATTGGGAGGCGATGGGCCGCGACATGGAACTGTCGGGCGACGTTTTCACCATTGAGACGGGATTTGAAGAAATCCATGTCTTCTGGTCTCGTTGAGAGGGGACGAAAACAATGCCCCGCTTTCAAGCCAAACTGCGAGAGGACGGCAAAGGCCCATACAGATGGGCGCATGTTGTGCGTTCAAACAGGGGTTTTCGCCTCGGCTCGATCTATCGCCAGATGGGCGATGATCTGACGCCGGAGGAAATCCGCTCCCTCAACGGCATTTGCGCCCATGAAGGCTTTGACCTCAGGAGGGCGCGATGACCTTCACAGAGACCTTCACCCGTTTCGTTTGTGAAGGCGATGCAATTCACTGCGAAAAAGAGGGATTTCACGTCACCGCGCGCATCGTCCGCGATGATTGCCCCGACGCGCCTGACGAGCGCCAGGACGGATTCTGGCCATCTCTCTACAAGGACGCGCCCGGCTTTATCGGCCCCGGAAAGAAATTCCGTCAGCGCTTTGAGGAAGCGCAAGCGCACGCCGAACATATCATGGAGGCATGGCGCAATGACGAATGGTTCTATTGCGGCGTGATCCTGTCCGTCAGTGTTGCGGGCGTATCCTTGCTTGACCATGCCGCCAGCCTTTGGGGCGTTGAGTCGAATTACCCTGATACCGACAATTCATATCTGACCGAAACGGCGAACGAATTGTTGGCTGAAGCCATCGACGCCGCACGAGACGAGCGGATGAGCCTTTGCGCGAAACTTTGCGGTCAGAACGCCGCCAGCGGCTGACGACTTTTCCAACCCCAACCCATAAGGACTCCATACCATGAAACTGCAACATATCCCCGTTGATGAGCTTAAAGTCAGCAAACTGAATATGCGTCATAGCCGTAAGAAGCCGGATATTTCCGATATCCTGCCGTCGATCCGCGAGCGTGGGCTGCGCCAGACCCTGCTTGTGCGCAAGGAAGGCGCGCATTACGGCGTTGTCGCCGGACGCCGCCGCCTGTTCGCGCTCAAACAGATCGCCAGGGAAACCGGCAAATCCCTGACCGCGCCTTGCGGCATTCTCGAAGCCGGAGACGACGCCAAGGCGATCGAGGATTCCTTGCTAGAAAATATCGCACGGATGCCCGCTGATGAGTTTGAACAATATGACGCCTTCGCCCGTCTTGCACGCGAGGGAAAATCCGTCAGCGATATTGCAACGACATTTGGTGTCACGGAATTGAAAGTCCGCCGCGTTTTGGCGCTTGCGAGCCTGTCGCCCGAAATCAAAAGTCTCTATCAGGCGGACGAGATCGATCCGGCGACCTTGCGCGCCCTTACACTCGCCACGCGCGAACAGCAGGAAAGCTGGCTCAAAATGTTCGCCGATCCCGGCGAACATGCACCGCGCGGCGACCGACTTAAAGCATGGCTGACTGGCGGCGCGCGCATGTTCGTGACAGCGGCGCTGTTCGATCTGAACGCTTATGGCGGGCATATCCTCACCGACCTGTTCGGCGATAGCGCCATCTTCGCCGATCCCGACCTGTTCTGGTCTCACCAGAACGCCGCCATCGCAGAGCGCATCGAGGCGTACAAGGCGGCGGGCTGGAAAGAGGTGGAGATTTTGGAGCGCGGCGCGTTTTTTTCCTCATGGGAATATGTAAAGCGGCCCAAAACCAAGGGCGGGCGCATCCTCGTGGAAAGCCGCCATGACGGAAGTGTCAAATTCCATGAAGGCTATGTGAGCCAGAAGGAAGCCGCGCGTCTTGACCGTGAGACCAAGGACGGCGGAGAGACGCCGCCAGCGCTCAAACCTGAAATGAGCGGGCCGCTTTCAGACTATATAGCGCTTCACAGACACGCAGCGGTTCGATCAAACCTGCTGTCCCATCCGGGCGTTGCGCTGCGCCTCGCCGTCGCGCACATGATCGTCGGTTCGACGCTCTGGCGCATCGACGCCGACCCTCAAAAGACGCGCAAGGAAGAAATCCGCCAAAGCCTTGCAGCTTGCGAAGCCGAACGCCGCTTGCGGATCGAACGCGAAGCGGTGTGTGCGTCGCTCGGATTTGCTAATCCGGATCGGGGCGTCGTCCGCCAAACCGGCGATTCATGGACGTTGATAACCGTGTTTACGCGACTGCTCGACATGGACGACGCAGACATTATGCGGGTGCTGACAATAGTCATGGCGGATACGCTGGAGACGGGCTCGCCCGTTGTGGAAGCGCTGGCGCAAACCATCAAGACCGATTTTGCGGAAGTGTGGTCGCCGGACGATGCATTTTTCGATCTCCTGAGAGACAAGCGCGCGATCAACGCCATGGTCGCCGAGATCGCGGGCGAAAGCACGGCGAAATCATGCCTGACCGACACGGGCAAGAAGCAGAAACAAATCATCCGCAACCGGATTGCAGGCGAAGGCTGCGCGCCCAATCCTGACTGGCGTCCCCGCTGGATGGCCGCTGACCCCACCGCCTATCTGGATGAAACCGGATGCCCGCCCGCCTTGGCGTCAGCGAAGGCGAAACGCGCCATGGCCGAAGGCGGCGCGCAGGCGCACTGAGGCGGAAGCGTCACACGGGTCAGCAATGCTCGACCTTGGCGAGCGCGGCGCGCACTTCGCCGAGGCTTTCTTGCAGGCCCGCCACAAGCCCACGCAACGCCGCCGCATCCCCGTCTTCGGGCGCGGCGGCGTAAACCGCCAGCAAATCGCAGACAAGCCGCGAAAGACTGACAGGCGGGCGTATGCCGTCATTCCCGAACAGGAAGTCATTTTCCGGCGCGCCCAAATCTTCGCAATCCAGCGCGACAAACCCCGATTGTGTCAGAAGAATGCGCACCCGGCCGATATTCAAATACTCTTTCACCATAAGCGCCTTTCCGGGACTGTGTGCACACTAGCACACGACGAATCCCAAATATATTTGGTAGCGCCTTGCGCGATGCCTTGTCCACTTGGGAGGCATGAATGTAAGGGATATTATAGCACGCAATATCAGAAAAAGACGCGCCGAACTGGGTCTTAGCCAGGACGAACTCGGCGCCCGTGCGCAATCGTCGGGCAACTATATTGGCATGATCGAACGCAGCGAGACATCCGTGTCCATCGACATGCTCGCGGTAATCGCCGAAGTTTTGGAGGTCGCCCTGCGCGACATCGTGGACGCCGACTGGCGGGGTGGCGAAGGGGCAGCCCGTTCCGGAAAAACCCGGTAAACCGCAAAATTCGGGCAAGGTTGATCTCATCGATGCGCCTCTCAAGGTTTTCTTCGCCGCTCCTTTCATTCGCATCACATACCGGCGCCGCGCCAGGTTCACATCTCCATCGCTTCGCTGTCTGAACTGGCAGGACCATCCCCGTGGCGAGCCCTTTTCCATGGGCCGAAACGGCGTCGTCCCGAAACCCTACCGGCGCGTTTTTTCCTCGCCGGGATCACCCCATTGCGCAAAGCGCAATGAGGGCCCCGATCACGCGGCTCATCGCGAACCAAAAAACGCGCCGGCCACGGGTGCTCCACATGCGTTCCGCCCGGCCCTTTCGGGACCGGTTCAGGCCGCCGCCGCCCCGGCCTTCATGGGGGCGCGCCACGGGGATTGGCCCCGCGACGGGCGCAAGAAAACATGGAGATGAAAATCATGGCTCAAGCACTTGGATATGTGACCCAAACCGAAAACGGTGACTTTGAAGGCTCCCTCGCTATGGGCGTCAACGCACGGATCAGGATCGCCCGGAATGAGGCGAAAGAACCGGGCTCAAAACAGCCCGACTTCCGCATCATCAGCCCGCAATTCGGCGAACTCGGCGGCGGCTGGATGCGCACCGGCAAAACCTCTGGACGGGAATATGTCTCGCTGACATTGGCCCATCCGATGATCTCGCCGCGCCGCGTCTTCGCCAATCTCGGCCCGGCCTCGGGCGGCGAGCCCGGCCAATTTGCGCTCCTCTGGAACGCGGCCTGACCAAAACGGCGCGCGGGGTTCTGCTCCGCGCGCCAAACCATTCCCGTATAGGCGTCGCCGCGAATCGCGTTTTCGGCGAAGCGTTTAAGCAATCCTAACGGCGATTTGTCAGGCTTAGGGCCAAGGAGCGCCCTATGGCCGATGGTTCCGACAATAAGGCTTTATCGATAATTGCCGTCTCAAGCGGAACGGTGGATTTGCGTCTGCCCTATGCCGCCTGGGCCTGGGAATATTTGCGCCGCAATCGCGATTACCGGCGCGACTGGCGCGCGGCGCGGTATGAATTGCAGCCGTCTATCCATCTTACTACGGGTGCGCGCCTAATCAGAGAGCGCCGCCGCTGGCGGGCCGCAGAAAAATGGGGATTGCTGAGCTTTGCCGATCCCGAACATGGCTGCGACAAGGCAGATATATTCTGGCGCCCCGACATGCTGGCGGGCGCATTGCCGGTCCATCTTTATCCGCTCGACACCGACAATGATGCCGATGACGCCCTGTCCCATGACGAAATTATTCTGAGCAGCCTTCAGTCCCGGCGCGTCATTCTCGAAACCGTCAGCGGCGTCAGACACATTCTTCTCAGCGGGCGCCGGTTCTGGGTTCAACTCGTATGCGACGCGCCCGCCATGGCGGGGGAGCGCTGCGCGGTCGGCATCCGTATCGACGGCGTGCGTCATTATAAACGCCGTCTTGATACGGCGAGCCAGCTCCTGTCGCTTTATCAATCGACGGGCGGAAAACTCTCGCTGATCGGACGCAGCCGGGACTCGACACGGCTGGCGCAGGGGCTTATGGCGGTCGATATCATCGAGGCGGGCGGGCGCCACCGGGACGTTGCAGAAGCCATCTATGGAAAAGAAAAAGTAGCCGAACGGTGGGGCGCCGCATCGCGTTATTATGAAGATTGGTCGCGCCGCCTTATTGCGCGCGCCTTCTTTTTGGTTAATGAAGGCTATCGCGATCTGCTCGCGAAAAAGACCCTCTAATATTTGGTGAAACTTAGCGCGGCGAATTCAAAACGTCGCAAATTCGCCGCTGTATTGCGCCTGTATTTCCGCTTTTATTTCCTCCAGAAGCCGCAAAATCCACCGGCGGCGACTCTCAGTTGGGTAAAGGGGGGGAATATGGAACAGGCGGTTAATCACAATATTCAAAGTCCGTATTTAACGGCGGCGGAAGCCGCCGCCTATCTGCGCCTGGAAGAATCGACGCTCAACGCCATGCGCTGGCGCAAGGAAGGACCGAACTGGCGCAAACATGGCGGCAAGGTCGTTTACCATAAGGACGCGCTCGATCATTGGTCGCGCTTGCGCGATTCCGATCCGAATGTGCGCAATGGCAAGGACGATCAACCGGGCGACGACGATGCCCGCGCCTGACCGGGAGCGTCTGACCGTCGTTGTCATTCAATACCGCAAAAACCGGATTAATCACCGTCTCCTGTTTGGTGCGCCGGATATGGTTTTGCGAAGGGGATGGCGGCGCAATTTGGCGGCGTTCGCGCCGGATCAAACCTTTGGGTATGAACGCTGGAGCGCAGGCGAATACGGCACGCGGGAGTGGCGGTTATTCGTGTGCCGAACATCGTCAAGCGGGGTATTGACGAAAATTCCGGGCATCATGCCGGGCGCTGTTTTGCTGCTCGAAGCACGTGGAAAATCAAAAGTGAAGCGGGCCTTCGCGGCGCTCGATGCGCTTAAAAACGACGGCGAAACGCTTGAAAATTTGCCGTCCCATCGCTGGCGCGCCTTGCACAACTCGCTTCAGACTCGGGACATTCACTCATCTGACGGGAGTGTGAGATCATGGCCGCGCGCCTGATCGCGGGGACCGCCGCAGCCGTGCTCTGCGCCGCGGCAATCATGCAGGTCGCCGATCCGCCGAACCCGTTCGTGCTCTATAACAAAAGTCAAAGTGCGCCGGTCGGCTGGTACAGGATCGACAAGACCGCCGCTGTTAAACGCGGCGTCATGGTTGCGGCTTTCGCCCCCGAAGATGCGCGTCTGCTTGCCCACGAGCGCGGCTATCTGCCCTCCCATATTCCTCTCATCAAGACTGTTTGGGCGGTGGGGGGAGAGGAAATCTGCTCAGAAGAAGGCGTCGTCCGCGCTCCGAACCGTCCTGATATATACGCTCTGGCGCAGGACGGTTCGGGGCGGGACATGCCGTCCTGGACAGGTTGTATCACCCTTCGAGAAGACGAGATTTTTCTCGTCTCCACCGATGTGCAGACCTCTTTTGACAGCCGGTATTTCGGGCCGGTTCCGGTCAAAAACGTGCTCGGCACGGTCGATTTCGTTGGTCCGGAACCGGATCGATCGGGTGGGTTCGGCGCGCAAACCGGCCGGGCGCGGGACGAACGTCAGTGAGGGGCGCGGAAGGCAAGATAAAAGACGGGAGCGCCCCCTGGGCGCTTATCCCTTGTCTGCACATCATTTTTGGGAGTGATATTATTCGTGCAGGGAGCACCCCCGATTGCACGGTTACTCCGGTCATAACTGACGTATTCGGGGGTGATCCCCGGAAATCGACTGATGGGACGTGGGCGTCATGACGGGCGACGGCGACAGGTTCGAGGTGCGCCTCGGCCGCTTGCGGTCGCCGTCAGGCGCGCGCAAGGTCGAGGGCTTCTTCCGCAAGGTCTCGAAGGGCGCTCGAAAACTCGGCCGAGGCGGCGGACGCGGTCGCTCGCAACGCAGCGCTGCGCGCACGCAGTTTTACCGGCGCGTTCTGGTCAAGGTGCGTGTCATCCGCATGGACCCAAAAGGCCGCCTCGCGCAGAAGCTCCACCTCAACTATGTCGAGCGGGATGGGACCGGCCGGGACGGCGAGCCCTCGCGCCTCTATGACCGGGATGGCCCGGACGCCGACAAACAGACATTCCTGGAACGCGGGGCGGAGGACCGCCACCAGTTCCGGATCATTCTGTCTCCGGAGGATGCGGGCGAGCTTTCCAGCCTCACCGAGTTCACACGGGATCTGACATCGCAGATGGAGCGCGATCTTGGAACCAAGCTCGACTGGGTCGCGGTCGATCACTACGACACCGGCCAGCCCCATACGCATCTCATCATCTCTGGCAAACGCGACGACGGGCGCGATCTCGTCATCCCCCGCGATTACATTTCGCGTGGCCTGCGCGAACGCGCGCAGGCGCTTGTCGAGCTTGAACTCGGACCCGTTCCGGAAACCGACGGCCGCGCGCGCACGGCCCGCATGGTCGGACAGGAACGTTTCATCGAAATCGACCGGGCCCTGTTCCGGCGCGCACGCGAGAGTGTCGTCGATCTGTCCGAGCCGCACCGTCCCGGCGACGGATGGCGCCGACAGATTGAGCGCATGCGTCTTGCGAAATTGCAGGGGATGGCCCTCGCCGAACCTTTGGGAAGGGGACGCTGGCGATTGGCGGACCATGCCGAAACGGATCTGCGACGCATGGGCGAGCGCGGCGACATCATCAAGGGCATGCACCGCGCCATGCGAAATCAGGGCGTCGCGCGCACGCTCGACGCCGGCGTGATTTTCGATCCCGCATCCGAGGGCGCGCGGCCTGTCACAGGCGTCATTCTCGACAAGGGCGTCGCCGACGATGTCAACGATCGCGCCTACATCTTGGTTGACGGGCTTGGGGGCCGGCCCGTCCATGTCGTCGTCGGCGGCGAGGACCGGCTTGCGTCTCTTGAGACAGGTCGCATCGTTACCGTCGCGCCGCCGAACCGGGACCCCCGCCGGGCCGATCATATCATCGCCGAGATCGCCGCCGCCAATGAGGGGCGCTATTCCAGCACGCTCCACATGGCGCACGATCAGAGCGCCCGTCCCGAATTTGTCGCTGCCCATATCAGGCGGCTCGAAGCGCTCCGGCGTGCGGGTCATGCAACACGCGCATCGGATGGAAGCTGGCGCGTGCCCGAAGACTATCTGGACCGCGCAGGCGATTATGAGAAGGCCGCCGCCTTAAGACGCCCCGTCGAGATCAGGGTCCATTCCTCTTTGCGGCTGGCGCAGATGAATTCGGCGATGGGCGCGACTTGGCTCGATGAGCATTTGCGGGATTTCGATGATGCTGGCGCCGTTCATGGTTTCGCAGGCGAGGTCGAAACCGCGCGTGTCGCACGGCGGCAATTCCTGATGCAGCAGGGCCTTATCAATCGCGAGCATGGTCGCCTTCCACAGTCCGTGCTCGACAGGCTCGAAGCGCATGATCTGAAGAACGCCGGCGACGCCCTCGCCGAAACGCTTGGCAAGCCTTATGCGCCGGCGCCGGCGGCCGGGCGCGTGAATGGTATGTACACGCAAGCGGTTGAACGACCGAGCGGCAGATACGCCGTGATCGAGCGTGCGCGCGATTTTACCCTCGTCCCGTGGCGCGAGGTGATGGACCGCAATCTCGGCAAGTCGGTGAGCGGCCTCGTCCGGGACGGCGGGATCAGTTGGACGCTGACGCGCGGTCGAGGGATCGAGTGATGTAGATCAAGTTCGGAGGGGGTGTGAGGGCAGGCAGAATTGAAGCAGTCGGTATTGTAGCGGATAACCGCCTCGTCGATCGGACCCCTAAGCACGAAAACGCCGTAGGCACCTGCAAGAATCAGCAAGGTCGACGGAGTTGTAAATCCGATGCATGCCGATAACCCTCCGAGCGCGTCCACATGTGGCGGGCCGCTTTGCACCATGTGGATGGGCTGGCCAGATTGGCCTCACCTCTTGAGCTTATCGAAAAGGTCCACCAACTCGGCGACCTTTTCACGCTGAGCGGTCTTGTTGCCGGAGGCGATGGCATCGGCCACGCAATGTGCGGCGTGCTCCTTTAGCAGCTCGCTTTCGGCGCGCGCCAAGGCGGACTTGACCGCCTGCATTTGATGAAGAACTTCAATGCAATAGCGGTCTTCATCCAGCATTTTGATTAGGCCGCGTACCTGGCCTTCTATACGTTTCAATCGCGCAGTGATAGCAGATGACATTTGACTCATACCTCTAGGGGGTATTAGTATTGGAATCGGAAAGGCAGGTCAATTCCGTGTTTGCTTCATCGCTACGCACATTGATGATTGCGCTGTTCGCCCTGATATTCGGGGCGCAGCAAATTGCCTGTGCCTGTCCACCTGCACATGAGATGAAAGCTGCGCACGACCATCAGGCGCACGCCTCCCATGCTTCAGACCAAGCCCACTCCCAAGATCAGCACGACGACAATCGCGGAACGTGTAGCCATTGCGAGACAGGAAGTTACCTGACCGCAGGCAGTGATCAAATCCTCACGCCTGCGCTGGCCGATACGCCCATCTCCTACTTCATACCGCAGAAGTCTCTACGTTTTGCATCTTACAACCCGACCCACTCCCCAAAGCCTGCCATTCGCGATGACTCGGTCAGGCGGCTGACCCCGCTCCAACTTAAAGTTCGCCTCCTGAATTGATGCATCGGCTCTAACGCCGAATACCGCGCGCGTTTTCCAACGCGCGCTTACATCCATCAATTCAAGAGGATTTTACATGTTAAGCAGACGCCAATTTATCCATACAACAGCGCAAGGTGCGTTGATGCTGGGTATGTCGTCCTTGCTGCCGGGCTGGGCGCTTGGAGCGAGTGACGGCAACACAGGCCTCTCGAAAGAGACCGCCACAACATTCAATCTTGAAATCGGAAAATTTCCCGTGCGCCTTGGCGGACGAGTGGGCGAAGCGATTGGCATGAACGGCACCTTGCCCGCCCCGTTGCTCCGCTTTCGCGAAGGCGATGACATTACCCTTAATGTCACCAACACACTGGACGAGGATACGTCTGTGCATTGGCACGGTCTTCTTGTTCCCTTCCAGATGGATGGCGTGCCCGGCGTGACGTTCCCCGGCATCCGCCCCGGCGAAACCTTCACTTATAAGTATGCCGTGCCACAGTCCGGCACCTACTGGTATCACTCGCACTCCGGCCTGCAGGAGCAACTCGGCCACTATGGTCCGATGATCATTGATTCCAAGGGCGCCGATCCGGTCGAGTACGACCGCGAATATGTGCTTGTCCTCTCGGATTGGACATTCACCAGCCCCTATCGGATTTTCGATGAACTGAAGAAGATGAGCGATACGCTCAACTACCAAAAACGCACCGTGCCGGATTTCCTGCGGGACGTGCAGGAGCGCGGGCTGGATGCTGCCTGGTCAGACCGCGCCATGTGGGGCGCTATGCGCATGTCGCCGCGAGATCTCGCCGATGTGGCCGGCGAAGACTACACGTACCTCATCAACGGCCACGCTACGGCGGATAACTGGAACGGCATCTTCAGGGCAGGCGAGCGGGTACGGCTTCGCATCATCAATGCCTCGGCCATGACCATCTTCAACGTCCGCATTCCTGACTTGCCTATGACGATTGTCGCGGCGGACGGGCTGAACGTGCAACCGCTGGAAGTTGATGAATTTCAGATGGGCGTCGCCGAAACCTACGATGTCATCATCGAGCCCAAGGCGGACAAGGCCTACGCCTTCGTCGCCGAAAGCATCGACAGATCAGGACAGGTCGTCGCCACTTTTGGTCCGCGTGCAGGCATGCGCGCGGACGCTCCCGCTCTTCGACCCGTACCGACCCTCACCATGAAAGACATGGGCATGGACCACGGCGGCATGGACCATGGAAGCATGGGCGAGGCCGAGATGAAGGACATGGACCATTCAGGTCACGCCATGCCTGCACAAGACGAACATGCAGGCCACGCCATGAGCGGTATGGATCACGGTGATCTCCAGGGAGGCTGGCCGGTCGAGACCAAGATCATCGAACGTGGCCCTGGAGTCGCCAATGTCGCCATGATGCCAATGAGCCGTCTGGATGAGCCAGGCCTTGGCCTCGAAAATGTCGGCCACCGTGTAATGCGTTATTCCCAATTGCGCAGTCTTGACCGCAATCCTGATCTGCGCGCACCGGAGCGCGAGATGGAAATCCATCTCACCTCCAACATGGAACGCTATATGTGGTCGTTCGATGGCGTGCGGTTCTCCGACATCGAAGCGCCAATTGTTTTCCATGAAGGCGAACGCCTGCGCGTCACACTCATCAACAATACGATGATGCCGCATCCCATCCACCTGCACGGCATGTTCTTCGAACTGGTCAATGGTGGAGGAGATTATGCGCCGCGCAAGCACACAGTGATCGTCAAGCCAGGAGAAAAACTCTCCTTCGATGTCTCCGCCGATCATGTTGGAGACTGGGCGTTCCATTGCCATCTGATCTATCACATGCATGCCGGCATGATGCAAGTCGTCTCCGTGCTTCCCGACAAGGAACGTGCGGCGAAAGCCAAAATGGACCGCATGCACGCCGGTCACATGGCGGACGGCCATATGGATCATGGAAACATGAACGACGAGGGCATGCGTGACAGCAATATGGACCACGGAGCGATGAACCATGGCGACATGGATCACTCGGCCATGGGCCACGCCATGGAAAAGGAGGTGAAGTGATGAGAACGCTCACACACCTTATTCTGACGGGCGGCGTGCTGGCAAGCTTGTTTGCAGCTGCACCCGCATTCGCCCAAGAACACGAACACAGCGCCACGTCCGATAAGCTCTGGTCGCAGGCGGACGCTTATTATGACCCTGCAGAAATGGATGCCGCGCGCGTCAGCGTGCTGCACCATAGCGGTAGACAGAAAACAGCGATGATCATGCTGGATCGCGCCGAAGTGCAGTTTGCAGACGGCGAAGAAATCGGTCTCTGGGGCGGCTCCTTTTGGTATGGCGGCGACATCAACAAGCTCTATGTGAAATCCGAAGGCGAATACTCCTTCGATGCGGATGAGTTCGAAGAAGCGGATGTTGAACTGCTCTGGTCGCGGGCGGTCAGTCCGTACTTCGATATCCAGACTGGTATCAAATACGACTTCGAGCCCGATGGGCTGGCGCATGCCGCTCTCGGATTTCAAGGACTCGCGCCTTACTGGTTTGAAGTCGATGGTACTGCGTACTTAAGCGAGGAAGGCGATCTTACTGCCGACTTCGAAGCAGAGTACGAACTGTTTCTCACCCAGCGTCTAATCTTGCAACCACGCGCGGAACTCAAGTTCTCCGCGCAAGACGTTCCCGAACGCGATCTCGGATCCGGGATTACCAACGCGCAAGCGGGATTACGGCTGCGATACGAGTTCACGCGTGAAATCGCCCCCTATGTCGGGGTCGAATATCACGGCGCGTTTGGTGAAACGGGCGACAGGCTCGAAGCGGCGGGCGGCGATGCCGATCAAGCCGTTTGGGTCATCGGCCTCAGAAGCTGGTTTTAGGAGGCAGCCATGATTGAAATCATTCCCAACTGGCATCCCATCTTTGTGCACTTCACGATTGGATTGCTCGCTACTTGCGCGGCCTTGTTCATCGTATCCGCGTTGCTTCCCTCACACCGCTGGAACGAGACGGCGCTCAAAGCAGCGCACATCAATCTTTGGGTCGGCGCGGGTGTCACGGTCGCAACAGTGCTGGCAGGTTTGTACGCCTATAACACCGTCGCCCATGACGGGCCTTCGCACGCGGCCATGACCGACCACAAGAACTGGGCGCTGCCGACGGCGGGGCTCTGGATCGGTCTTGCACTCTGGTCGGGCTATGCTGTGCGCAAATCCGGCTGGCGGCGCGGCTGGGTGTTTGTGCTGCTCGTCCTTGTAGCGGGGAGTGCATTGGCGGCTACCGGCTTCAAGGGAGGCGAAGCAGTCTACAGACACGGCCTGGGCGTGATGGCGCTTCCCGAAGTGGAAGGCGATGGCGGTCACGGCAGTCACTCGCACGGCGGCGCCGACCATCACGAAACCGACGATCACCATGAAGAAGACGATCATCATCACGATGAAGCCGAAGCCGAACCGGCGGCAGTCGCTCCGGCGCCCGAAGCCGAGTCCCACGAACCCCATGACCATGATGGTCATGACCACCAACACTAAAACGAAAGGAAGACACCATGAAAAACTACATCGCCATACTCGCATTATCCGCTTTGATGACGGCGCCTGCCTTCGCGCAGGAACATGAACACCATCAAGGACACGACATGCCGCACATGGAAGGCCACGCGCATGGAGAGCACATGGCTGGACACGAAAGTTCAGAACACGCCGACCATCAGGCCATGATGACCGTTCGCCAGGTCGAACCTGCCAAGGTCTGCATGGTCAACGATACGGCCTTTGATACAGACCAGATCGCCGTCGAAGTCGAAGGCGCGACCTATTACGGCTGCTGCCCGATGTGCAAGGAACGCCTCGAAAAAGATGCAAGCATTCGCAAGGCGATCGATCCTGTCAGCGGAAATGAGGTGGACAAAGCCAAGGCCGTGATCGGCGCAGATGCAGAAGGCAAGGTTCACTATTTTGAATCCGAAGAAAATCTGTACGCGCACATGGCGCACTAGAACAAAGGCGGGAGCCGTTGATAAGCGGCTCCCGTTTCGCCTTCTTAAGCCCACTTGAAAGAATACCCCTAGGGGGTATATGTATATGAAGGAGTTCACACGAACCCACAGATGAAAGACGCGCCATGCCCGAGCACAACAAACACCACCACGACCATTCCCACCACGCGCACGATCGTCATGAGCACGTTCATGACTGCTGCGCGCACAAGCAGGAAGAAGCCCCGAAAGACGGGCGCTACGATAAAGTGCCGGAAGAATATACGGGCACGGTCTGGACTTGCCCGATGCACCCGCAAGTGCGTGATGTACGGAATTCCGGCTGCCCGATTTGCGGTATGGCGCTGGAGCCAGAGGGCGCACCCTCCGGTGAAGAGGACGACACCGAGCTAAGAGAAATGACCTTGCGCTTCTGGGTAAGCGCCGCGCTGTCGCTACCGCTGCTGGTCATCGCGATGGGCGAAATGGTGCCCGCCATCGCACATCTGGTATCAGGGCCGTGGAGCGGCTTGATGCAATTGCTTCTTGCAACGCCCGTTGTGCTCTGGGGCGGCTGGCCGTTCTTCGTTCGTGGCGTCCAGTCCTTGCGCACGATGAACCTCAACATGTTCACGCTAATCGCGCTGGGGGTCAGCGTTGCGTTTGTCTATTCGCTGATTGCTTTGTTCTTCCCGTCCATCTTTCCGCCAGCCTTCAGAGGACATGGAGGCGGTGTCGCTCTCTATTTTGAAGCGGCGGCGGTGATCACCACGCTTGTTCTGTTAGGACAGGTCTTGGAATTGCGGGCGAGAAGCCAGACCTCCGGCGCTATTCGCGCGCTTCTGGAACTAACGCCGCCGACCGCCTGGCGAATAGACAACAAGGGAAACGAGCAGGAAGTTTCCATCGACGAACTGTCCGAAGGGGATCGCATCCGCATCCGTCCCGGTGAAAAAGTGCCTGTCGACGGCGAAGTCATCGAAGGCAAGAGTTCCCTCGACGAAAGCATGGTCACGGGCGAGTCTATTCCCGTCGAAAAGCAGACCGGAGATCAGGTGACGGGCGGCACCGTGAACGGAACGGGCGCGCTCATCGTCAAGGCAACGCGGGTGGGTGAAAACACGCTGCTCTCCCAGATTGTGCGCATGGTAGCCGAAGCCCAGCGCAGCCGCGCACCGATTCAAAAACTCGTCGATATTGTCGCCGCCTGGTTCGTGCCAGCCGTCGTTGCCATCGCCGTCATTACTTTCATCATCTGGGCGCTAGTCGGCCCCGAGCCCGCCATGGCCTACGCCATCGTGAACGCGGTTGCAGTTCTGATTATCGCATGTCCGTGTGCACTGGGGCTGGCGACTCCGATGTCCATCATGGTCGGCACCGGCAAAGGCGCGAGCGAAGGCGTGCTGATCAAGAACGCCGAAGCGCTGGAGACATTCGAAAAGGTCGATACGCTCGTCGTCGATAAGACGGGCACGTTGACCGAAGGCAAACCCAAACTGCAGACCGTCAAGACTGCCGAAGGGGTTGCGGAGGATGATCTGCTGGCGATGGTCGCCAGTGTCGAAACGGCGAGCGAGCATCCCCTCGCGCAGGCCATCGTGAGCGGCGCGAAAGATAAGGGGCTCTCTCTCCTGCAAGCCAGCGCCTTCGCCTCGACAACTGGCGAAGGCGTTCAGGCCGACGTTGATGGCCGCAAGGTCGCAATCGGTAACGCCAAACTCATGAAACGTCTTGGTGTATGGTCAGAAGAAGTCGGCGAGCAAGCCGATGCCTACCGGAAAAACGGCCAAACCGTCATGCTCGCCGCCATTGATGGCGAATTCGCTGGCTATATCGGTGTGGCCGACCCCATCAAGGCGACGACGGTCGAAGCGATCAAACGGCTCAAGGCAGATGGCCTCAAGATCGTTATGCTGACCGGCGATAATGAAACAACGGCGCAAGCGGTAGCAAACAAGGTCGGCATCGATGAAGTGCGTGCCGACGTATCGCCCGAGGACAAGAACACTGTCGTTCGCGAACTGCAAGGCCAGGGTTCCTTCGTCGCGATGGCCGGTGACGGCATCAACGATGCGCCCGCACTGGCGCAGGCGGATATCGGCATCGCCATGGGCACAGGCTCGGATGTCGCCATCGAAAGTGCGGGCGTTACACTCGTGAGGGGAGATTTGACCGGCGTCGCCAAGGCGCGGGAACTCTCGCGCGCAACGATGCACAATATCCGCCAGAACCTGGTATTCGCATTTGGCTACAACACGCTGGGCATCCCCATCGCGGCAGGCGTGCTTTATCCGTTTTTCGGATGGCTGCTGTCTCCGATGATCGCGGCGGCAGCGATGAGCTTTTCTTCTGTCTCCGTCATCGGCAACGCATTGCGATTGCGCTCGTTGAAACTGTGAGGACTCAAAGACAAGAATTGAGATGAGAGAACCGAACTACGAAAAAGGAAGTCTGACACTCGCCGGAACCGTCGCCATGGGAACCGGCGTGATGATCGGCGCGGGGGTCTTTGCGCTCACCGGACAGGTTGCGGAATTGTCGGGGAGCCTGTTTCCGTTGGCGTTTCTCGCCGCCGCAGTCATTAGCGGCTTCAGCGCCTATTCCTACATCAAGGTCTCGAACGCTTACCCGTCTGCTGGCGGCATCGCGATGATTCTGCACAAGGCTTACGGGCACAGCGCCATGACCGCAGGCAGTGCGCTCCTGATGGCGTTATCAATGGTCATCAACGAAAGCCTGGTCGCACGGACCTTCGGAACTTATGCGCTTCGCCTGTTTGAAAATGTTGATGCAGCCTTCTGGACACCTGTTCTGGCGGTTGGACTCATCCTCGCTGCCTTCATCGTCAATCTGCTCGGAAATCGCTGGATTGGAACCTTCTCGAAAGTGACCGCCCTCCTGAAAGTAGGAGGCATCCTCGCATTTGCGTTTGCTGCGCTCGGTGCTGCCGGTTTTTCGTTTCAAGCTGGAGAGCAAACACGGTCCGGTTCAGGGCTGGCTGGGTTTCTCGCAGGAACGGCGCTGGCGATTTTGGCTTACAAGGGCTTCACTACGATCACCAACAGCGGCGATGAAGTACAGGACCCGCACAAAAATGTCGGGCGCGCCATCATCACCTCTCTGGCCATCTGCCTTATCGTCTACCTGGTCGTGAGCTTTGCGGTTGGTGCGTCATTGAGCGTCGAGGAAATAGTACAGGCGAAGAATTACTCGCTTGCCGAAGCGGCGCGTCCTGCGCTTGGCGGATACGGCATGAGTTTCACTGTGCTCATTGCGATCGTGGCGACCGCATCAGGAATTCTTGCAAGCGTATTCGCTGTTTCGCGCATGCTCGCCATGCTGACCGACATGAAGCTCATTCCACACCGTCATTTCGGCATGCCTGGCAATATCCAGAAACATACGCTGGTCTACACGGTTGTATGCGCAAGCCTGTTGGCGGCGCTTTTTGACCTCAGCCGCATCGCCTCCATGGGCGCGATCTTCTATCTGGTGATGGATATCGCCGTGCACTGGGGAGTCTTCCGACACTTGCGAGAAGACATTGGCGCAAAGGCGTGGGTGCTGGTGAGTGCTATCATACTGGACGTGCTCGTGCTTGGCGCATTCGCCGTCATCAAGTTCCAGCAAGACCCAATGATTATCTGGGTTTCAGTGATCGGAATTCTCGCCGTGTTCGGCTTCGAGATTTTCTACCTGAGACACCGCAAATCAGGAGACCAGAAAGAAGGTCACTATGCGCAAGACTAACTTACTGGAGGAAATTCGCGAGTCCGTGTGCGTTGCCAATGTCACGACTCGGCCTTCTTTACTTTAGCCGTGTTGGTCACGCTGTGCTACCGTTCCGGCGTCGTCCAATCGATCGGCGGTAGGTTTCGGCGGCGAAGTCGCAAAGCCAGCCCGATGCTGCTGCTCACGACAATCGCAATTGTGAAGTCGCTGAGTACGGTGAGCGCCAGTGTCAGGGCAAACAACGCCAGATTGGTTCGCGATTGCGAAAGACGTTCTCTCCATCGCCTCGGTTCGCTCGCCGTCATCCGGGCACGTCAATGGAGTGTACATTCAGGCGGTTGAGCGGCCGCGCGGCAAGTGAGCCGTCATCGAGCGCGGGCGATTTTGCCCTTGTCCCATGGCGGGAGGTGATGGACTGTAATCTCAGCAAGTCGGTGAGCGGTCTCGTCCGGGGCGGCGGAATCAGTTGGCGGCTGGCTCGCGGAAAGGGGGTCGAGTGCAACAACCCTTCATGTTGGGTCTGGATTGCGTGTAGCCACGTGTGGCTACGGACGGCTACTGACGACATTGCGGGGGGGG
>Ga0209578_10000334_pt1 | contig 66557 bp, 74 predicted proteins | sample tdAd472_FD_187127 | JGI IMG/M metagenome (GOLD analysis project Ga0209578, IMG submission 187127) | Marine sediment microbial communities from the Atlantic coast under amendment with organic carbon and nitrate - tdAd47.2 (SPAdes)... | ecosystem: Environmental > Aquatic > Marine > Coastal >...
GAACGTGAGGAGACGGCCTAATGGGACAGAAAGTTAACCCGATCGGCCTTCGTGTTGGCATCAACCGTACCTGGGATTCCCGTTGGTACGCCGACGACGCCAACTTCGCCAAGACCCTCCATGAGGACTTGGAGATCAAGAAGTACGTCAACAAGACCCTTTCGCAAGCCGGCATCAGCCGCGTGGTGATCGAGCGTCCGGCCAAACGGGCCCGGATCACCATCTACTCGGCCCGTCCGGGTGTGATCATCGGCAAGAAAGGGGCTGACATCGAGAAACTGCGCGGCGATCTGGCCAAAATGACCGGCTCCGACGTGCACCTCAATATCGTTGAAGTCCGCAAGCCGGAACTGGACGCCAAACTGGTTGCCGAAAACATCGCCAGCCAGCTCGAACGCCGTATCGCTTTCCGCCGCGCCATGAAACGGGCCGTGCAGAACGCCATGCGCTTGGGCGCCGAAGGCATCCGGGTCACCGCAGGCGGCCGTCTCGGCGGCGCTGAAATCGCCCGTACCGAATGGTACCGTGAAGGCCGCGTGCCGTTGCACACGCTGCGCGCCGACGTGGACTACGGCACGGCCGAAGCAGCGACCACCTACGGTATCTGCGGAATCAAGGTTTGGATTTTCAAGGGCGAAATCATGGCCCACGATCCGATGGCTCAGGACAAGCGTTCTGCAGATCAGAGCGGTCCGGCCAGCAGCGGTCGTCCGAGAGCGTAAGGGGCGTTAAGAACAATGCTTAGTCCGAAACGTACAAAATTCCGCAAGGCGCACAAAGGCCGTATCCACGGCATGGCCAAAGGCGGAAGCTCGCTCAACTTTGGAGCCTACGGGCTCAAGGCTTTGCAGCCCGAGCGTATTACGGCCCGCCAAATTGAGGCGGCCCGTCGTGCCATCACCCGTCACATGAAACGTGCCGGTCGTGTGTGGATCCGTATTTTCCCGGATGTCCCGGTCAGCTCCAAGCCGGCCGAAGTCCGGATGGGTAAAGGTAAGGGTAGCCCGGAGAAGTGGGTGGCCAAGGTCAAGCCCGGTCGCATCATGTTCGAAGTCGACGGCGTGCCGCGTGATATCGCCAAACGCGCCTTCGAACTGGCGGCTGCTAAGCTTCCGATCAAGACCCGCTTCGTGACCCGCTTGGGTGAGGAGTAATCAGATGACTGCTGCAAGCGATCTGAGGGCCAAGAGCCAGGACGAGTTGAAAGACGAACTCGTCAATTTGAATAAGGAGGCGTTCAACCTGCGCTTCCAGGCTGCGAGCGGCCAGTTGGAAAACACCGCCCGCGTCAACCAGGTGCGTAAAGACATCGCGCGCATCAAAACCATCTTGAGCCAACGCGCTCGCGCTGAAGCTTAAGGGAGCAGGAAGAATGCCAAAACGAATTCTTCAGGGTGTCGTGATTAGCGACAAGCAAGACAAAACCGTGGTGGTCCAAGTGGAACGCCGCGTTAAGCACCCGGTTTATCAAAAGGTTGTCCGCAAGTCGAAGCGGTATGCTGCGCACGATGAGAGCAATGCATGCAAAGAAGGTGATGTGGTTCGCATTCAAGAATGCCGCCCCATCTCCAAGCGGAAGACTTGGGAAGTCATTACCGAGAGCGCTTAAGCTCTGTCTGGATGAGTAAAGGGACTAAACTATGATTCAGACTGAATCGAATTTGGATGTTGCTGATAACTCCGGTGCCCGCCGGGTTCAGTGCATCAAAGTACTTGGGGGTTCCAAGCGGAAATCCGCATCCGTCGGCGACGTGATCGTGGTTTCCGTCAAGGAAGCGATCCCCCGGGGCCGCGTGAAAAAGGGCGACGTGCTTAAGGCCGTGATCGTCCGTACGGCGAAGGATATCCAACGCCGCGACGGAAGCGTCATTCGGTTCGACCGCAATGCCGCCGTTCTGATCAACAACGCCGGTGAGCCCATCGGAACCCGTATTTTCGGCCCGGTGACCCGTGAACTGCGTGCCCGCAAATACATGAAAATTATTTCGCTCGCGCCGGAGGTCCTCTAATGGCTAGCAAGATCAGAAAAGGCGACCAAGTCGTCGTGCTGACCGGCAAGGACAAAGGCAAGACCGGTGAAGTTCTGCAGGTCATGCCGAAAGAGTCTCGTGTGATCGTCCAAGGCGTCAATGTGGTCAAGCGGCACACCCGCCCGACCCAGACCAATCCAGGCGGTATCATCGATAAGGAAGCTGCTATCAACGTTTCCAACATCGCCCACCTGGATCCCAAGGACGACAAGCCGACCCGCGTCGGGTTCAAGGAAATCGATGGCCGCAAGGTCCGCTTCGCTAAGCGGTCCGGCGAAGTCATCGACAACTGAGGAAATTAGTCATGGCGCGCTTACGCGAACATTTTGAAACGGTCGTCAAGCCGGCAATGCAGGAAAAGTTCAATTATGCGAACCCGATGCAGATGCCGCGGCTTGAAAAGATCGTGCTGAACATGGGTGTCGGCCAAGCTACCCAAGACCGCAAGAAGGTCGAGGCGGCTGCCGAAGACATGACCCGTATCGCCGGTCAGAAACCGATCATCACCACGGCTCGTAAATCCATCGCCGGCTTCAAGCTGCGCGACGGGATGAACGTCGGCTGCAAGGTGACCCTTCGGGGCGACCAAATGTATGAATTCCTGGACCGTTTGGTGAACATCGCGCTGCCGCGTGTTCGCGATTTCCGCGGTCTTAATGGCAAGAGCTTCGATGGTCGTGGCAACTACGCCATGGGCATCAAGGAGCAGATCATTTTCCCTGAAATCGACTACGATCAGGTCGATGAAATTCGTGGGATGGATATCGTGATCTGCACTACGGCAAAAACCAATGAGGAAGCTTACGAGCTGCTCGCTGGTTTTGATATGCCGTTTAGCAAGTAGGGTGGAGGAAGCGAGATGGCTAAAAAGAGTTCCATTGAGCGGAACAAGAAGCGTGAACGTCTTAGCGACAAGTATGCTGCTAAGCGTGAGGCTCTGAAGGCTATCGCGAATGATCGCGACCTATCGCCTGAAGAACGGTTCAATGCGGCGCTGAAGCTTGCAAAGCTGCCGCGTAACAGCTCCAAAGTGCGTGTGCGCCTTCGCTGCGAGCTGTCCGGACGTCCCCGTGGTAACTACCGCAAGTTCAAGCTGTCGCGTATTGCGCTGCGGGACCTTGCATCCACCGGGCAGATTCCGGGTGTAGTGAAGTCGAGCTGGTAACTGGAGAATTAGACTATGTCCATGAGCGATCCCTTGGGGGATATGCTGACCCGTATTCGTAACGGGCAGAGGACCAACAAATCGAGCATTGTTTCGCCTGCGTCGAATCTGCGCAGCAACGTTCTCGAGGTTCTCAAGCGTGAAGGTTATATCCGCGGCTTCGAGAAGTACGAAGTGAAGCCTGGTATCAATGAGCTGAAGATTGAGCTGAAGTATCACGAAGGTACCCCAGTGATTCGCGAAATTAGCCGCGTTTCCACTCCGGGCCGCCGCGTGTATTCCAAGATCAAAGACCTGGGTACGGTCTACAATGGTCTTGGCATCTCGATCCTGTCCACGCCGAAAGGCGTGATGTCCGATGCGGAGGCCCGCGCCGAGAACGTCGGTGGCGAAGTCCTCTGCCAGGTCTTCTAGGGAGAGATTGGTATGTCTCGTATTGGCAAAACTCCCGTAGTCCTGCCGGACGGCGTTGACGTCCAGGTCGCAGGACAACAAATCACAGCCAAGGGCAAATTAGGCCAACTGAGCCTGACCTTGGTCGACGATGTGGAAGCGAAGCTTGACGGCAAGGAACTTTGGATCAATCCCCGCGGGGAAACCGTCCAGGCCCGCAAAATGTGGGGTACGTTCCGGTCGCTGGCCGGCAATATCGTGACCGGCGTGTCCGAAGGGTTTACCAAGGAATTGGAAATCCAGGGCGTTGGTTACCGTGCCGCCGTTCAGGGTAACAACCTGCAGCTTCAGCTGGGTTTCTCCCATGATGTGATCTATCCGATCCCGGACGGAATCACGATCAAATGTGAGAGCCCGACCGCCGTCGCCATCTCTGGCGCCGACAAGCAGCAGGTCGGTCAGGTTGCTGCAGAGATCCGCTCGTTCCGCGGTCCCGAGCCCTACAAAGGCAAGGGTGTGCGCTACAAGGGCGAACAGATCCTGCGTAAGGAAGGCAAGAAGAAATAGCCATGAGCAGCAGTGCAAAAGAATTGTTCGAGCGCCGCAAAAGCCGTACTCGGACGCAAATTCGCCGCAAGTCCAAAGGCCGTCCTCGGCTTTCCGTCTTCCGGTCGAATCTTCACATTTACGCTCAGATCATCGACGACGAGAAGGGCGTGACCATTGCGGCCGCCTCGACCGCCGAAAAGGATCTCCGTGGCGACAAGGGCACCAACAAAGATGCCGCCGAACGTGTGGGCAAGGCGATTGCCGAGCGCGCCGTAAAGGCTGGTGTCAAAGAGGTGGTTTTCGATCGTGGCGGTTACAGCTATCACGGTCGCGTCAAAGCGTTGGGCGATGCCGCCCGCGAAGGCGGACTTTCGTTCTAGGGGATTGAGATATGGCTAGAGCAGCTGAAAATAAGCAAGACCGTCCCCGGGGCGGAGATCGCGGCGGCAAGCGCCGCAACGACCGGAATGAACAGTCGCGTGATGAAATCGAGCTGATCGACAAGCTCGTCGGCATCAATCGCGTCGCCAAGGTCGTCAAGGGTGGCCGCCGGTTCTCCTTTGCCGCCCTCGTCGTTGTCGGCGACGGCAAAGGCAAGGTCGGTTTCGGTCACGGTAAGGCTCGCGAGGTTCCGGAAGCGATCCGTAAGGCGACGGAAGCCGCCAAGCGGAAGATGATCCGCGTTCCCCTTCGGGAAGGCCGGACCCTGCACCACGATGTCAAAGGCCACTTCGGCGCTGGCAAAGTGATGCTCCGGGCGGCTCCCGCCGGTACCGGTATCATCGCAGGCGGTCCGATGCGTGCCGTTTTTGAAACCATGGGCGTCCAGGACGTCGTGGCCAAGTCGCAGGGGTCCGCAAACCCCTACAACATGGTCAAGGCAACCTTCGAAGCTCTTGAAAACTGTGCTTCGCCGCGCAGCATTGCCGCCAAACGCGGCAAAAAGGTTGGCGACATCGTCGCCCGCCGCGACGGCGATCAAGCCCGGGAGGCGTAAGTCATGGCCGCAGCAAAGAAAGCGACCATCAAGGTCACCCAAATCGGTAGCCCGATCGGACGTCCCGAAGACCAGCGTCAAACCCTGGTCGGCTTGGGGCTGAACAAAATGCACAGGACCCGCGAGTTGGAAGACACTCCCGCGGTTCGCGGCATGATCAACAAGGTTGCCCACCTGGTACGCGTCGAGGAAGCGGGTTAATCCCGCCTCTCATCAGAGGATTTAAGGAACTCGAAGAATGAAACTCAACGAGATTCGCGACAATAGCGGCGCGACCAAGAACCGCAAGCGGGTTGGCCGCGGTATCGGTTCGGGTACCGGCAAAACCGCCGGTCGTGGCGTCAAAGGTCAGAAGTCCCGCAGCGGCGTTTCGCTGATCGGCTTCGAAGGTGGCCAGATGCCTCTGTACCGCCGTTTGCCGAAGCGCGGGTTCAACAACATCTTCGCCAAGAAGTTTGCTGTTTTGAACATTGGCCGTCTGCAGAAAGCTATCGACGAAGGTAAGGTCGACGCCAAAAAGCCGATCAACGCTCAAACGTTGGTCGAGTCCGGCGTGGTTCGCCGTTCCTTCGACGGTGTCCGTCTGTTGGCTAAAGGCGAAATCAAAGCCAAAGTCGACATCGAAGTGGCCGGAGCATCGGCTGCCGCCGTTGCCGCCGTTGAAAAAGCCGGTGGCAAGGTAACCGTGTCCGCTCCTGCGGCCGCACCCGCCAAAGCCGACGCCTAACACGATAGCCGGAGAACTGACAGCCGATGGCTTCCACCGCCGAGCAAATGGCCCAGAACATGAACTTCGGCGCCTTTGGTAAGGCGACGGAGCTCAAGCAACGGATCTGGTTTACTCTTGGGGCGCTGATCGTTTACCGGATCGGCGCCTACATTCCCATTCCGGGCATCGATCCGGTCGTGCTGAGAGACGTGTTCGCTCAGCAGTCCGGCGGTATCCTCGGGATGTTCGATATGTTCGCCGGGGGCGCGTTGAGCCGCATGACGATTTTTGCGCTCAACATCATGCCCTACATTTCCGCCTCCATCATCATGCAGCTCATGTCGTCCATGGTGCCGTCGATTGAGGCTTTAAAGAAAGAAGGCGAAAGCGGACGTAAAAAGATCAACCAGTATACCCGCTATGGGACGGTCCTGATTGCCACCTTGCAGGCTTACGGTATTGCCGTAGGGCTTGAAGGGATGCAGTCCAGCGTCGGTTCCGCTGTCATCGACGGCGGTTGGTTCTTCCGTTTCACCACGGTTGTTACCCTGGTCGGCGGTACGGTTTTCCTGATGTGGCTGGGCGAACAGATCACCGCCCGCGGCGTTGGGAACGGCATTTCGCTGATTATCTTCTCCGGTATCGTCGCCGCCCTTCCTTCCGCTCTGGCCAGTACGCTTGAGTTGGGCCGGACGGGCGCACTTTCCACCCTGTTCATCGTCTTCATGCTGGTAATGTCGGTTGGCGTGATCGCCTTCATCGTCTTCATGGAGCGTGCGCAACGCCGGATTATCATCCAGTATCCGAAGCGTCAGCAGGGCAATCGTATGTTTGGCGGCGAGTCCAGTCACTTGCCGTTGAAGATCAACACCGCCGGTGTTATTCCCCCTATTTTCGCCAGCTCCATCCTGTTGTTGCCGATCACTGTCATCGGTTTCACCGCAGGGCAGGGGCCGGAGTGGCTGTCGACCGTCGCCGCCTATCTGGGCCGCGGTCAGCCCCTCTATCTGGCGATCTACATTTCCATGATCGTTTTCTTTGCGTTCTTCTATACTGCCGTCGTCTTCAATCCCGACGATACGGCTGAAAACCTGAAGAAGTACGGCGGCTTTGTCCCTGGAATTCGTCCGGGTAAAAACACAGCCAAGTATCTTGACTATGTGCTGACCCGTCTGACGGTGGTAGGTGCAGCCTACCTGGCCGGGGTTTGTTTGCTTCCGGAAATCCTGATATCCAAGTTTTCGGTACCGTTCTACTTCGGCGGCACAAGCCTGCTGATCGTCGTGTCGGTGACCATGGATACAGTCGCGCAAGTTCAGTCGCATCTGATGGCTCATCAGTATGAAGGGCTGATCAAGAAAGCGAAACTTAGGGGAAGGAAGAAATGAACCTGATTTTGTTGGGCCCGCCGGGTGCGGGTAAAGGAACCCAGGCTAAGCGTCTTCAAGAAAAGTACGGCATCGTTCAGCTGTCAACCGGCGATATGCTGAGGGCCGAAGTGGCTTCAGGCAGTGATCTTGGCAAGCAAGCCAAAGAAATCATGGAAGCCGGTAAACTGGTGACCGACGAGCTGATCATTTCCATGATGAGCAATCGCATCGACCAGGACGATTGCAAAAACGGATTTATTTTGGACGGTTTCCCGCGGACCGTGGCCCAGGCCGAAGCGTTGGATAAGATGTTGACCGAAAAGGGGCTAACCCTGGGTAACGTTATTGAGATGAAAGTGGACGACGAACTTCTCGTTGAGCGGATCACCGGTCGTTATACCTGTGCCAAATGCGGACAGGGCTACCACGATACGTTCCAAAAACCCGAGAAAGACGGCGTTTGTGACAAGTGCGGCGGGACGGAGTTTTCCCGGCGTGCAGACGATAATGAAGAGACGGTTCGCTCCAGGCTAACCGCCTACCACGCCGAAACCGCGCCGATCCTGCCTTACTACGCTAAGCAGGAAAAGCTGGTTAGCGTGAATGGCATGGCCGGGATTGATGATGTAACAGAGGAATTGTACGATATTTTGGGGTAATCGCGTATTGACTTGGGTTTTTTGAGCCCTATAATCGCGCGTTCCAAATTTCCCCGAATATCGTTTCGGATTCGATATTTTTGGCTAAGGAGTTTTAGCTTTGGCTCGTATCGCTGGCGTTAACATTCCGACCCAAAAGAGGGTCGTGATTGCGCTCACTTATATTCATGGCATTGGCCGTGCAAAAGCGCAGGAAATCTGCGCAAAGGTCGGCATTACCGCCGAACGTCGTGTGGCTGATCTTGGTGACGATGAAGTCGTGAAAATTCGCGAAACCATCGACAACGACTATCAGGTGGAAGGTGATCTGCGCCGCGAAGTGGCCATGAACATCAAGCGGCTGATGGACCTCGGTTGCTACCGGGGCCTGCGCCACCGCCGGGGGCTGCCGGTCCGCGGCCAACGTACCTCGACCAACGCCCGGACCCGTAAGGGTAAGGCCGTTGCGATCGCCGGCAAGAAGAAATAGGGGTGTAGATAAATGGCTAAAACAGCCCAGTCGCGCGTTAAACGCCGCGAGCGCAAAAACATTGCCTCCGGCGTTGCCCACGTTAATGCGACGTTTAACAATACCATCATCACTATCACCGATGCCCAGGGTAACGCCATTTCCTGGTCTTCGGCCGGCGCCCAAGGTTTTAAGGGCTCCCGGAAGTCGACTCCGTATGCCGCTCAGGTGGCTGGCGAAGACGCTGGTAAGAAAGCGATGGATCACGGCATGAAAACCCTTGAAGTTGAAGTCAAGGGCCCTGGTGCCGGTCGGGAATCTGCTCTGCGCGCCTTGCAGGCGGTTGGGTTCAATATCACGTCGATCCGTGACGTGACCCCCATTCCGCACAACGGGTGCCGCCCGCGGAAGCGTCGTCGGGTCTAACCCCACGGCCTTCGGGCAAAAAAAATTAACCAAGACCGGTCTCCGTTAAGGGGCCGGTCGTCGGCGTTTCAAGAGGCGTCGGTGTATTTTTTTACTATTTCGCGCGTGAGGTCACATCCGTGATTCAGAAGAACTGGCAGGAACTGATTAAGCCGACCAAGCTGGACGTAAAGCCCGGAGACGACGCGTCGCGTACCGCGACGATCGTAGCCGAGCCGCTTGAGCGTGGTTTTGGTCTTACCCTAGGCAACGCTTTACGCCGGGTTTTGTTGTCCTCGCTTCAGGGGGCTGCCGTAACCGCGATCCAGATCGATGGCGTGTTGCATGAATTCTCCTCGATCCCGGGCGTCCATGAAGACGTCACCGATATCGTGCTGAACATCAAGGCTCTCGGCCTGCGCGCCGAAAGCGAAGGCACGAAACGGATGCGGCTGGAAGCCGTCGGACCGGGCGCTGTTACCGCCGGCATGATCGAAACGGGCCACGATATCGAAATCATGGACCCGGATTTGGTCATCTGCACCTTGGACGACGGGGCCAAACTGGTGATGGAGCTGACGGTCGATACCGGTAAAGGCTACGTTGCCGCCGCACAGAACCGTCCGGAAGATTCGCCCATCGGGCTGATCCCGGTCGACGCTCTGTATTCGCCGGTCCGTAAGGTCGCCTACAAGGTCGATAACACCCGCGTTGGTCAGGACACCGATTACGACAAGTTGTCGCTGACGATTACCACCGACGGCTCGGTGACCCCGGAAGATTCCATCGCTCTGGCGGCCCGTATTCTGCAGGACCAGTTGCAGCAGTTCATCAACTTCGAAGAGCCCCAGGCTCAGGTCGAAGAGAAGAAAGAAGACGAACTGCCGTTCAACAAGAACCTGCTGCGCAAGGTGGACGAGTTGGAACTTTCCGTCCGTTCCGCCAACTGCCTCAAGAACGACAACATCATCTACATCGGCGATCTGGTTCAAAAGACCGAAGCCGAGATGCTGCGGACGCCGAACTTCGGCCGCAAGTCGTTGAACGAAATCAAAGAAGTGCTGGCTCAAATGGGCCTGCACCTGGGAATGGAAATTCCCAACTGGCCGCCCGAGAATATCGAGGAATTGGCCAAGAAACTGGAAGAGCCCTACTAAGTTTTCTTTCCGTTTCGAACCGGATGTTCACGACGCCATTGATGCCCAATGGCGTCGCGGCATTTCGGATGTTTCAATCGGTCTCGCCCGGCGAGGCCAGGATATGAGAAGGAGTTACCGTCATGCGCCATCGTATGAGTGGTCGTAAACTAAACCGCACTAAAGCTCACCGTCGTGCCCTGTTTGCCAACTTGGCGGTGTCTCTGATCACCCACGAGCAGATCAAAACCACGCTGCCGAAAGCGAAAGACCTGCGTCGCGTTGCCGACAAAATGGTTTCTCTCGGTAAGAAGGGCTCTTTGTCCGCCCGCCGTCAGGCCTTGGCCTATCTGCGCGACGAAGACGCCGTGAAGAAACTGTTCGACACCCTGGCCGACCGCTACAAAGAACGTCCGGGCGGCTACACCCGGGTCCTGAAAGCCGGCTTCCGTTACGGCGACGCCGCGCCGATGGCCTTCATCGAGCTGGTTGACCGCGACGAAGACGCCAAGGGCGCAGCCGACAAGGCCCGTCACGAAGCCGAACTCGAAGCGATGGGTGACGACGAAGAGTAAGCCGCTTAACAACGGTAAATGAATTGCGATAAAGGGCGGTCCGTATAAAGGGCCGCCCTTGTTTTTTGGCGCTTTACTGACTAAGCAAGAGGAACTTCCCGCCAAAAAGGATTCTCTTGAAATGAAAAACCTGTTCCTCGCAACAATTGTAGCGTTCGGTCTATGCCTTCTTCAGGCACCGGAAGCGGTTGCTGATAAATCCGTTCCACAGAACAGAGAGCAGGTAACCTTGTCCTATGCGCCTTTGGTCAAAAAGGCTGCTCCAGCCGTCGTCAATATCTATACGCGCAAGGTCGTGCGCACCCGTGCGTATTCGCCGCTTTTCGACGACCCTTTCTTTCGGCGGTTTTTTGGCGATGCATTGGGCGGTTTGCCTGCCCCTTCCCGCAAGAGAGTGCAAAATTCTTTGGGCTCCGGGGTGATTATTGATGGCAATGGGATCGTTGTGACTAACCATCATGTGATCGAAGGCGCTGATGACGTTACTGTGGTGCTGGCCGACCGCCGTGAATTCGAGGCGCAAATTGTCGGGTCTGATGAGCAAACCGATTTGGCGGTTCTAAAAATCGATACCCAGGGCGAACAGCTTCCTTCGTTGCCTTTTAGAGACTCCGACGACATTGAGGTCGGCGATCTGGTTCTGGCAATCGGCAATCCGTTCGGTGTGGGGCAGACGGTGACCAGCGGCATCGTTTCCGCCGTAGCGCGGACCAATGTGGGAATTTCCGATCTCGGATCTTTCATCCAAACCGACGCTTCGATCAATCCGGGTAACTCGGGGGGGGCATTGGTGACCATGGATGGCCGTTTGGTTGGAATTAACAGCGCCATCTATTCTAAGGGCGGCGGCTCGGTCGGAATTGGTTTTGCCATCCCCGCCAATATGGTCCGGTCGGTGCTCGAAGGACTGTTGGGCGACGGGAAGGTTGTGCGCCCTTGGCTTGGTGCGGAAGGCCAGGGGATGACTCAGGATATCGCCGGAACTTTGGGGTTGAAGCGCCCTGTCGGCGTGTTGATCAACGGAATCTATGATAGAGGCCCCGCCGACAAGGCTGGTTTGAAAGTCGGCGATGTCGTGCTTAAGATCAATGGCAAGCCTGTCGATGATGGTCAGGCGATGCGCTACCGTCTTGCGACCCAGCATTTAGGCGAAACGGCGCAGTTTACCGTGTGGCGGCGGGGAAAGGAGGTTGAGCTGGAGGTGCCGGTCGAAGCTCCGCCGGAGAAGCCGAAGCGCGATGAAACCTTGCTGGAAGGCAATCATCCGATGGCGGGCGCAACTGTCGTCAACCTCAATCCGGCGCTGAATGCCGAACTTGGGATCGATCTAATGGCGGAGGGCGTGATGGTGCTGGCCATCGAGCCGCGTAGCCCAGCCCACCGTTTGAGGTTTAAGGTTGGCGACGGCCTAGTGGCGATCAATGGAGATGAAGTGAAAAGCGTTAGAAGCTTGAAGCGGATTCTGAAGAAGAATGCCGGGCAGTGGCGTATTACATTGGTTCGTGAAGGCAGGACCCTTAATTTGGCGTTTTCGCGATGACGACACTCTTCGAGGATCAAGCGCCCCGGCCACTGGCCGACCGACTGAGGCCGAAGACCCTCGAAGAGGTGGTTGGGCAGGATCACTTGCTTAAATCTGACGCGCCGTTGGGGCGGATGGTGGCAAAAGGCGGCCGTCTGTCATCGGTTGTCCTATGGGGGCCGCCCGGTTGCGGGAAGACGACCATCGCCCGCTTGTTGGCCGAAAGAACCGATCTGCACTTTGCGCCCCTGTCGGCGGTTTTTTCCGGCGTGGCCGATTTGCGAAAGGTTTTCGATCTGGCCAAGCAGCGCCGTGAGGTCGGGCAGGGGACTCTGCTGTTTATCGACGAGATACACCGGTTCAACAAAGCCCAACAAGACGGGTTTCTACCCTATGTCGAGGATGGCACGGTCGTCTTAGTCGGCGCGACCACGGAGAACCCATCGTTCGAGCTGAATGCAGCGCTGTTGTCCCGCTGCCAGGTTATGGTGCTGGAGCGGCTGAGCGAAACCGCGCTGGAAGCTTTGCTGGACCGAGCCGAAGCCTTGGAGGGCGAAAATCTTCCTTTGGACAAGGACGCCCGTGCCGCCTTGAAAGCAATGGCTGACGGCGACGGGCGTTATCTGCTCAATATGGCGGAAATCCTCTTTGGCCTGAAGGCTGGGGAGACGCTCGATACCAACCGGCTTGCCGAAGCGGTGCAGCGCCGTATGCCGCTATACGACAAAGGGCAGGAAGCGCATTACAATCTGATTAGCGCCCTGCATAAATCGCTCCGCGGGTCGGATACGGACGCGGCTCTTTACTGGTTCGGGCGTATGTTGGATGGTGGTGAGGACCCCCGTTATATTGCCAGACGATTGGCGCGTTTTGCCGTTGAAGACATTGGTCTTGCCGATCCTCAGGCGGTCGTGCAAGCCAATGCGGCCTGGGAAACCTATGAACGCCTAGGCTCGCCGGAGGGGGAGTTGGCGTTGGCGCAATTGGTTATTTATCTCGGAACGGCGCCAAAATCGAACGCTGCCTATACAGCCTACAAGACGGTAAGAAAGGCGGCAAAGGAAACGGGATCGTTGATGCCGCCGAAGCATATTCTCAATGCGCCGACAAAGCTGATGAAGGAGCTTGATTACGGTAAAGGGTATGCTTACGACCATGACGCCGAGGACGGTTTTTCGGGGCAGGACTATTTTCCGGAAAGCATGGGGCGTCGGCAATTTTATCGACCCGGAGACAAAGGGTTTGAGCGGGAAATCGCCAAACGCCTGGCCTATTGGGAGAATTTGCGCAAGAAGCGCAACGACGGCGCTTGAGCAATCAGCCGGTTGGTGTAAAGTGCTGCCATGTCGATAAAAATGCTAGTTTCCATAGCCGCCGGTGGAGCGATCGGCGCAGTTGGCCGCTACGCCTTCATGAGCGCGGTGGGACACCTACATCTGTTGGAAAAGCCGTTTCCTCTGGGGACGCTGACGGTCAACATTTTGGGCTCGTTTATTCTTGGCTCGCTGGTCGAGATTATGGCGCTCTATTGGTCCCCCAGCCCTGAATTGCGGGCCATGGTGGTGGTGGGCGGGTTAGGTGCGTTTACCACCTTTTCGACCTTCTCCATGGATATCTATTATCTGGGAACCCGAGGCGATCTTGCCGGAGCTTGGCTTTATATCTCGTTGTCGATCATTTTAGGCGTCGGCGCGTTTTTTGGCGGTATCTACCTCTTTAGGACACTTTTTGCATGAGCGGAGTTTCTTACCGCAAGGTCGTGGCTGATGAAGCCGACTTGCGTCTCGATCGGTGGTTTAAACGACACTATCCGGGGCTAGGTCACGGTCGGTTGGAAAAAATGCTGCGCAAAGGGCAGATCAGGGTCGATGGTAAGAGAGCCAAGGGTAATACCCGTCTGGAAACCGGTCAGGAAATACGTGTGCCGCCGATGGATGGAGAGACCGGCAATAAAGTCGACAAACCGAAAGCTACCTACCGTCTAAGTAACGAAGAAGCGCAGGGGCTTCAGGAGCGGGTTCTTCATATCGACGATCACGTCATTGTCATCGACAAGCCGGTTGGGCTTGCCGTTCAGGGGGGCAGTAAAACGATCAAGCACCTCGACGCCATGCTGGACGCCCTGAGGTTCGGTAACGATCAAACGCCTCGGCTCGTCCATAGACTGGACAAGGATACCTCTGGCGTGCTGGTGCTCGCCCGAACGGCCAAGGTTGCGGCAGAGATGACCAAGGCCTTTAAGTCGAAAGCCGTTCGGAAGCTTTATTGGGCGGCGGTTACGCCGTCACCTAAGCTGAGCAAGGGAAAAATTAATGCACCGCTTATCAAGGCCCCTGGAGCGCGAGGGGAAAAGGTGGTTGTTGATGAAGAATTTGGCAAGCGGGCTGTCACCTATTTTCAGGTTGTCGAGCAGGCGGGGCGAAAAGCCGCATGGCTTATGATGGAGCCGGTCACCGGACGCACACATCAACTCAGAGTCCATTGCCAAGTATTGGAGACAAGTATTGTCGGTGATGGCAAGTATGGTGGGACCGATGCTTTTGCTCTCGGTAAGGAAATAGCCTCACAACTTCACTTGCATGCCAGAGGAATACGGTTCCCGCATCCGCAAATAAAAAACAAGACTGTCGAGGTTTTCGCTCCACTACCGGAGCATATGAAGCGGACTTGGTCATTCCTTGGTTTCGATGAAACTGAACAAGAAGCCTCTGACTTTTCAGTATTCGAAGACTAATACCAGAATCTCAAGTATTAAATATTTCAGAACAATTCACCGAGTGAAAATTATTTTGTGAGAAATGATCTGCTGCATCACGCATATCAGTTGTTCAGTTTTCGGCGTGAGTAAAAAGAACAATCATTTGAGACATTGCATCCAAGTCAGCTTCATCACAGAAGAAAAATTATAAAATTTTAAGAAATCATCAATGTATATTTGTGTTGATGCTTTCAGCGTAGTCCTTTAGGGTGATGGGCAATAATGCTAAAGTACGTCATTGCTTAATGTGAATACTGGGGTGTAAGGCATGGGGAAGTCGGGAGAGTCCCGATACAGAAAGCTGGCCCGCCATAAGAAAGTCAAACGGGTTGCTTTTTACACTGTATCACTTGCCATATTAGCGGCGCTGTTTGCCGGTGCTTAAATAACATTCATTTTTTGACAGGCAGCCATCTCTCATATGGCCGGATGACTTTATGTCTTTTCGGCGGGAAGGGTGACGATGATTGTCGTGCCTTTTCCGAGTGCGCTTTTAATATTCAGGGCTCCTCCGTGCAACTCCGCCAGCTTTTTCGAAATCGGCAGCCCAAGCCCCGTTCCTTCGATTATATGATCTAGGCCGTGTTCAGCTTGGCCGTAGGCGCTTAACACTTTTGGAATGTCTTCGGCGGCGATGCCTACTCCGGTATCGGAAACTCTAATCGTCAAAACGCCTGCGTCGTCCTTGGTGAGGCAGCAGGAAATGGCCCCATTCTCCGGCGTGAATTTGATGGCGTTGGACAGCAGGTTTAGAAATATCTGTTTGATCCGGCGCGCGTCGCCGTAGAGATAGGGATCGAGCCCTTCTTGGACTTTGCCGGCTAGGTTTATTCTTGCCTCTTCGGCCCGGTGGCCAATCAGGTCAAGGCACTCGTCCATAATGGTTTCAAGATTTAACGGTGCCAAGGTGAGGTCGACCTTTCCCGATTCAATTTTGGCAAGATCGAGAATGTCGTTGATCAGTTCCAGTAGGTGTTTCCCGGAATTTTGAATGATCTTGACGTACTCGGCATACTGGGGAGGCTCGATGGGGCCGACGATTTCCGACTTGATGGCGTCGGCGAAGCCGATGACGGCGTTGAGCGGCGTGCGGAGCTCGTGGGACATGGATGCGAGGAACTGAGACTTGGCTTTGGCGGCGTCTTCCGCCTTGGTGAGGGCGTCTTTGAGCGACGCCTCGGTTAACCGTCGGCGTTCGATCTCCAATTGCAACTCATGGGTCCGCTTGGCGACCCGTTCTTCAAGGTCGTGGTTAAAGGCGAGTAGCTTGGATTCCAGGCTTTTCCGTGTCGTAATGTTTTTGACGAAGCCTTCGAAATAGGCGGCGCGATGTTCGTTTGCCGGGACGACCCTCGCCGTTTCGGAAATAATGATGATCGAACCGTCCTGACGGTACACTTCGCTCTCGAAATTTTCGATTTCACCGTGTTCCAATAGGTGGTTGATGAAATGATCCCGGCGGCCTTTTTCGACGTAGAGTTGTTCGGAAATATTGGTCAGGGACGACATGAAAAATTCCGGCGTATCGTAGCCGTACATTTTAGCGAGCGCCGCGTTGGCCCGAATGTAGCGGCCTTCAAGGGTACTCTGAAAGATGCCGATGTTGGCATTTTCGAAAATGTCTCGGTAGGTATCGTCGTCGCCGCTACGGACGGGAAACTGTTTTACCAGGGCGTTGGTCATCAAGAAGCTCGCTCTTTTTTTGGGGCGTGCGCCGGTGCTCATCGAGGTTGCGCCAGCGCCGCTCTGTTCTGATTTGTACTGACCCTCTATCCACCGATTTCTCGGTGCTCCTACGATTTTGGACCAGCCAGTTTGCGGGCAAAATAAAAGCAAGACATATGCCAATCTACGACCCGGTCAATTGATTCCGGAAATGGCTAAAACAGGGGCTTGCGATAATGGTTTGGCTGGGTATTTGAGCGCGTCATTTCCGCTGTCGGCTTAAAATTTGGGCAGTCGCTCAAAGACTATACTGTTTGTGTGGTCTTTAGGCCTTGCGGATAGGGGGATTCAGAAGGGAGGGCTTCGTCATTTTATTGATTTTTAATGAGTTTTGGATTGAAGCGGCCTCAAAGACATCCGATATTGATGAAACAATCACTAATAAGATGTCCTAGTTGACCATGTTACACCTTGCGGTGTTCGATCTTGACGGAACCATCGTCGATTCACAGGAAATGATCGTTGCCGGAATGTATGCGGCGAGCGATCTGCTCCGCGTTGCGCGGCCGCGACCTGAAGCCGTGCGGCGGGTCGTCGGGCTGCCTCTTCTGCAGGCTATCGAGACGGTTTTCCCCGAGGCCAGCAGCGATGAAGCCTTGATGTTGACGGAGACCTACAAGCAGACGATCATTGATATGCGGGCGAGGGGTGAGGAAAACGAACCCCTATTCCCCGGGGCTCTCGAGGCGCTGGAGGCTTTGGATCAGACCGGCTGGCTGTTGGGTATCGCAACGGGAAAGCCGATGCGCGGGCTGGTCAATACGATGAAGCCTTATGGTTTGTTGGATCGTTTCGTGACACTTCAGACTGCCGACACAGGGCCGGGAAAGCCCAGCCCCGATATGCTCCTCCGGGCAATGTCGGAGACTGGCGCCGATAGGGAACGAACCATTATGATCGGCGATACGACCTATGACATGGAAATGGCGCGCAATGCGGGAACTGCGGCAGTTGGAGTCGCATGGGGCTATCACGAAGTCGAAGAGTTGACGGATGCCGGCGCGCATATAGTTGTTCAAAGTTTCAGCGATCTTCCATCTGCGCTGGATAAAATAAGGGAGAGATAGTATGGGCAAGTTATTTAAGATCATCGGCGGTTTGGTCGTTTTGCTGGTTGCCGTCGTCGTCGCCGGTGTCGTTGTCCTGAAGTCCACCGATATCAACCTGTATCGTGAGACGATTGCCGAGCAGGTTAAAAAGGCGACCGGCCGGGATTTGACTTTGGGCGGCGATCTTGAATTGGCCGTTTCTCTCAGTCCCTCTATCGTGGCGCGCAATGTGGCGTTTGCCAACGCGCCCTGGGGCACGCGCAAGGACATGGCGACAATCGAACGGTTTGAAGCCGAAGTCGATTTGCTGCCTTTGCTGAGTGGCACCGTCCAGGTATCGCGGGTTATTTTGGTCAAACCCGACATTTTGATCGAGACCGATAAAACGGGTAAGGGCAACTGGGTCTTTGACACCGCCAAGCAATCTTCGTCCGCAACGGAAACGGAAAAGACCGAAAAAAGCGGCGCGATTCCCGTCGTGCGGTTGGTCGATGTGGAAAATGCGACCTTTACCTACAGAGACGGTGTGACGGGTAAGTCCACCGTTGTGGCGATCGATCATTTGAGAGCTGGCGCGGATAGTCTTTCGAGCCCTTTGACGGTCAGTCTGCGGGGCAAGCTGAATGGCCAAGATTATAACCTCAATGGGCAGGTCGGCGCTCCGTCGCGGATTATTTCCGGCGCACCGTTGCCGATTGACCTGACCGCCGAAGCCGGTGGCGCGACGGTTTCGATTAAAGGGGAAATCACCGATCCGGCGGCAGGTAAAGGGATTGCCCTTGCCTTGTCGGTCCAGGGTAAAAGCATCGCCGATGTGGCGGCTTTCGCCGGCGCGGTGGCGCCTCCCATGGGACCGTACAGCCTGTCGGCTTCCTTAAGCGATCCAGCGGGTGGCTATGCTTTAAAAGATCTAAAAGCACAGGTTGGCGGCAGCGATATTTCCGGGGACGTCATGGTCTCGTTGGGCGGCGCTGTACCGGCAATCAACGCTCAATTGGCCTCGCAGTTAATCGATTTGAAGGACTTTACCCCCGCGTCGGATCAGAAAACCCAACAGGAAGCGCCGCAAACGGAAGGCAAAGCGGGAGGCAAAATATTCCCGAAAGATCCGTTGCCGTTGGACGGCCTAAAAGCGGTCAACGCAACAGTTGCCTACAAGGCCGACAAGATACTGGTCCAACCTTTCCCTCTGACCAATGTTGCGGTCAATTTAACCCTTCAAGGGGGCAAGCTGGCTGTTGATCCCCTGAGTGCGAAAGTAGCCGAAGGGTTGCTCAATAGCGTGGTGACCCTGGATGGGGCTCGCTCGGTTCCCGCTCTGACAGTGACGTTGGACGCAAAGGGGATCGGTCTGGGTAATGCTTTAAAAACCACAGGGAGTTCGGAGCTTCTCGATGGGACTCCCTTGGATGCCGACATCAATCTGCGCGGCAAAGGCCTTTCCGTAGCTGACATTATGGCCAGCTTGAACGGTCAGGTAAAAATCGTCATGGGTGAGGGCAAGATCAATAACAAGGCGTTCGACATGATCGGTGGCGATCTGGTGTCGAAAGTCTTCACGTCGCTTAATCCATTTGCCAAAAAAGACCCGTTTACGGTGCTCAAATGCGGTGTGGTCTATTCGAAGGTCCTGGATGGGCAAGCCAAGATCGACAAAGGTATCGCCTTTGAAACCTCGGCGATGAACGTCATCGGCAGCGGCGGCGCTGACTTGAAAGAGGAAATGCTTGATTTGGGCATTAAAACCGAGCCTCGCGAGGGGGTGGGTGTCAGTGTCGGCGGTCTGGCCAGTGTGGTGCGACTGTCAGGGCCGTTTTCCGAGCCCGGTGTGAAAGTCGATCCGTTGGGGGCCGGTAAAGCGGCACTCTCGGTGGGAGCAGCCATCGCGACCGGTGGATTATCGCTTCTTGCCGGCGGTATTGCCGATCGGGTAACCGCCGATTCCGCTCCTTGTGACACCGCGCTTGGTATCAAGTCGACCTCGAAACCGGCCCAGGAAACCGCACCTGCCGAAACACAAGAAGCGGAGCCCCAACAGGAATCCAGCCCGAAAAAAGTCCTTGAGGGTATTGGAAAAGGGCTTGGCGGACTTTTCGGAGGACGTTAAAAGCCCCCTGTTGTGATTTTCAACGGGGGTTGAGATATGGCTCAAGGGCCCGCCAAACGTTTTTACAAGAAGGCCGAGGTCGGCCCGGCTGAGGACGGTAGGGGATACCGCATTCTTTTGGATGGCCGTGGCGTTCGTTCCCCTGCGGGCGCTCCCTTGACGTTGCCGGTTGAGAGTCTGGCTCAAGCCATTGCCGAGGAGTGGGAAGCTCAGGAAGAGGAGATTCGGCCACTGACCATGAGGTTGATGCAATTGGCAGCAACGGCGGTGGACCGGGTGGATGGGCGGCGCGACGATGTGATTGCCGAAATTGCCAAGTATGCGGAAACCGATTTGACCTGTTACCGCGCCGAAGGCCCCGATGACTTGGTGATTCGACAAACACAAGCCTGGCAGCCGGAGCTGGATTGGTTCGCCGAGGTTCTTGGGGTGCCGATGGAGGTGACCTGCGGGATTATGCCGGTTGCGCAATCCGAAGAGGTCTATGCCGCGGTTACCGATTTTTTGAAGCCGTTGAGCCATTGGCATCTGTCGGCGCTTCATAGTTTGACGGTCGCTTTGGGGTCGGTCGTCTTGTCTCTATCGGTTCTAAAAGGGCGTCTTGACGGCGGAACGGCGTTTGACCATTCCCGCCTTGACGAGCTTTACCAGATTGAATTGTGGGGGGAGGACAGCGAGGCCAAGGAAAAGCGTGAGACGGTTAGAGCCGACGTGCTGATTGCCGAGCGCTTTTTTGCGCTTATCGACGGTTAACCGCTACTCTTCCTTGTTTTGATGCTTCCCGTCCGGATTGTTGACCGGCATGGCGAGCTTGTCGTCCTCTGGTTCGCCGATGGAGGGCCAGCGACCGGTCTTAATTTTGGCGTAGAGCAATCCCAAAAAGGTGCCGCAGAAACCCAGGCCGACAAACACCAAGGGAATTTGATTGGCCTTGGGCTCGAAGCCGAGAATTGACCATAGCAGGGCCAGGGTTACGGCGATTAGGGCGGAAACTGAAATAAGAATGACCGCAAAAAGCATGGTCCGTCTCTAAGTTGTGGGGCCGGATCGGTCGTCTTTCTCTAGACGCAACCGGTCAATTGCCCCTATGTTTATAGATATAAGAACGGAAATGAAAACAACAAATCGCCGGGACAAAGATAAACTTTGAGAACAAAAGGTTCTCAGTGTGAGGGGAAGTCGGAATGGCCCAGTTTAATGTGGCTGACCTGCGAGTTCTGATCGTTGAAGACAACGATCACTTTCGGGCTTTGCTACGAACGATTTTGGAAGCGATTGGGGTTGAAGATATCCGCGAGGCCCGCGATGGCGACGAGGCGATGCGGGAGCTGCAGGATTTTGATGCAAGCATAGCGCTTGTCGATTGGAAGATGCAGAATATGGACGGAATTGAGTGTGTGCGGCAAATCCGTTCCGAAGAGGGAAGCGCCAATCCGTATCTACCCGTTATCATGGTGACGGCCTATTCCGATCATTCATTGGTTCAAAAAGCGCAGAACGCGGGGGTCCACGAATTCTTGGGCAAACCCATAACGGCGCGCGATCTTTTGCAGTCTATTGCCAACGTCCTTGAACGGCCGAAATCGTTCATTAAGGCTCCCGACTATTTCGGGCCGGACCGTCGTCGGCGTGATTTGCCCGTCTCGCACGATGAGCGGCGTTCGGAGCAACGGTTTCTCATTCCTGAGACGGAAATTCGAACCGGAAGTTGACCGGGTTTCGTTTTTTTACAAGCTGTTTGTGCTATATGCGCCCCCGAGAATCGACTATTAAGAAATGGCTGTTTGGAAAGGGACAAAAAGTTCCGCTGAAAGCCTGAGGGGTGAAAATGTCGGGATATTGTCTCGAGTCGCTTAACTTTCTTATTATTGACGACAACAAGCACATGCGTGCGCTCGTCAAAACCATCCTCTATTCCTTGGGGTGCAAAAACGTTTTAGAGGCAGGCGACGGTGCGGACGCCCTAAAGGAACTCGAGCACTCTGCTCCGGATATCATTATCTGCGATTGGCATATGTCGCCGCTCGATGGACTGGATTTCGTTCGTTTGGTTCGTACCGGAACCGACAGTTCAAATCCCTTTGTCCCGATTTTGATGCTGACCGGGCACACGGAGAGCCGCCGGGTCATGGAGGCCAGGGATGCCGGTGTTTCCGAATTCTTGGCAAAGCCGATTTCAGCGGCCAGTCTATATCGGCGAATTAAGGCGATTATTGAAAATCCTCGGCCGTTCATCAAATACAAGGGATATTTTGGACCGGATCGCCGACGCCGCCAAATTCCAGGCTACCCCAATGACCGCCGGACGGCCGAAGCGGTTGAGATCATTGATATTCAGGGCGGGTCGGGCCGACACGAACTGACCCATGACGAAGTTTCGGAGCTGTTGAACGGCGATGTCGGGCGGTAGAGCGATAATATTTTAACCAATATGGTCGATTATGGTTGGTGGGACGTTTTGGGGAAAGATCGGGTATGACGGAAGAAAAAGAAGACGACACTGAAAACGGCGAAGAGCAGACTGCCTCGGCCAATGCGACATTGATTGAGCCGCCGTCCACCTTGCAAGAAAAGGTTGGGCCGCCACAGCCGGGGGGTGTCGATTTGGAAGCTTTGGAGCGTGCCGAAGCGGTTATTGCCAATCTATCCGACCAATATCTCGATTGGGTGCGCGAGGACCTGAAAAAAATGGTTGAGGCTTTCGAGCAATTGAAAGCGAGCGGTGGCGGCGACCAGGAAAAGATCAAAAAGATTTTCCAAATTTCCCATGATGTAAAGGGCCAAGGCGGCAGTTTTGGGTATGATTTGATGACGACAGTGGGCAATTCTCTCTGCCGGTTAATTGAAAACAAAACTGCTCTTAGCCCGTCGCATTTGGACGTGGTCAAACTGCACATCGATACGCTCAATGTCATCATCAAGCAGGATATTCAGGGTGACGGCGGCGATATGGGCAAGAAGCTCTTGACCGGTTTGACCATGGCAGCGGACAAAGTCGGCGGCGCCTGAGTGCCGTTACACCATTGCGCTGCACAGTGTTGCCTGTTAGAGCATCCCTTAGGTTTGATTGCCCGGAGCCTCGTAGCGCTTAATGACCCGACAAGCACCCTATCATGGGGGAAATCTCGATGCCGCCGCTCGGCATTTCGGCGTTGCTAAAGAAGACTGGCTCGACCTTTCGACCGGCATCAACCCAAGGCCCTTCCCAGTCCCCGATATTCCCGCTGCAAGATGGGCGAGATTGCCCGACCCTGGAGATATGGAACGCCTTCTGAGTGTGGCGCGCGCCTATTACGGCTTTCCCGACTCAGCCGGTTTGGTGGCGTCTTCCGGAACGCAGGCGCTCCTGCAAGTGTTGCCGCAGGTGGTTGGGCGCGGCCCCGTCGCGATCGTGTCGCCCACGTATGCGGAACACGCCTATAGCTGGCGAACCGCAGGGCGGGAGGTACTGGAAGTTCCGTCATTGGCCGAGGGAGTTGAGGTGGCGGATATTGTGGTTACGGTCGAGCCAAACAATCCGGATGGCCGGGTTTACGGAAAATCCACGTTGATTGCCGCGGCGCAGGCCTTGGCGGCGAAAAACGGCCTGCTGATCGTCGATGGGGCTTTTGCCGATGTCGCGCCGGATGCCGATGTTTCGCAAGAGGCGGGACGTGCCGGTCTTCTCGTCTTACGGTCGTTTGGTAAGTTTTTCGGCCTTGCCGGAGTGCGTTTAAGCTTTGCGGCAGGGGAACCTCATTTCGTCGAAATGTTGAAAAACCGATTGGGGCCGTGGGCGGTGAGCGGGCCGGCCATTGAGGTGGGGCGGAAGGCTCTGCTTTCCGATGCCTGGGTTGCCGAAACCAGGGAGAGCCTTTCAAGCGCAGCCAAACGTTTGTCCGGCTTGCTTGAAAAGCATGCTTTTACCGTTGTTGGCCGAACCGATCTTTTCGTCTTGGCGGACGTTGAAAACGCCAATGCGTTGTATGAACATCTGGGGCGGCAGGGAATTTTGGTGCGGCCCTTCGACTACAATAACAAGTGGTTGCGTTTCGGTCTGCCGGGAGCTGAAGCGGACTGGCAGCGCCTTGAGGATGCGCTGGGCTCTGCGAACTTGTAAAAAATGTTGCAAACCCTAGGCCTTCAAGGCAAGAAGTGACGCACTTCCGCGCGTGACGTGGCGAAAAAAGGATGCTACATAACCCGCCTATTGCGCCAAAGACGCAAATACCCAATTGAAAATTGTCGTTTAAAAACCTTTCTACCTGGGCCAGGGGGTTTAAGTACCTGATGATCAAAAAGATCCTGATTGCCAACCGCGGTGAAATTGCCTGTCGCGTTATCAAAACCGCCAAGAAAATGGGCATCGCCACCGTCGCCGTCCATTCGGAAGCCGATAAAGATGCTGTCCATGTCGAAATGGCGGACGAGGCCGTTCATATCGGCCCGGCGCCGTCGGCGGAAAGCTATCTCGTTGTCGACAATATCATGAAAGCCATTAAGGATACCGGCGCCGACGCCGTCCATCCGGGCTATGGTTTCCTCTCCGAAAATGCCGGCTTTGCTGAACGGTTGGCAAAGGCAGGCGTTGCCTTCATCGGACCGGAAGTCCTGGCGATCAACGCCATGGGCGACAAGATCGAATCTAAGAAACTCGCAGAGAAGGCCAAGGTCAATGTGATCCCCGGCCATACCGCGCCGCTTGTCGATGATGCGCAGGCCGTCGAGATCGCCAATCAGATCGGCTATCCGGTGATGCTAAAGGCGTCTGCCGGGGGCGGCGGTAAAGGTATGCGAGTTGCTTATAATGACGATGAATGCCGCGAAGGCTTCCGTTCGGCAACCAATGAAGCGATTTCGTCCTTCGGCGACGACCGGGTGTTTATCGAAAAATTCATTGAAGAACCCCGCCACATCGAAATTCAGATTCTGGCCGACGGTAAAAAAGGCAACACCCTCTATCTGGGCGAACGCGAATGCTCCATTCAGCGCCGCCATCAGAAGGTGATCGAAGAAGCTCCGAGCCCCTTCCTGACCGAAGCCAAGCGGAAGGAAATGGGCGAGCAGGCGGTGCGTCTGGCCGAGGCTGTGCAGTACAAGAGCGCCGGTACGGTCGAATTCATCGTCGATAAGGACCGCAACTTCTTCTTCCTGGAAATGAATACGCGTTTGCAGGTGGAGCATCCGGTCACCGAACTGATCACCGGGCTTGACCTGGTCGAGTGGATGATCCGTATCGCGTCCGGCGAGGAACTGACGATCAAGCAAAAAGACGTTAAGCTCAAAGGCTGGGCCATGGAATCGCGGATTTACGCCGAAGATCCGTTCCGCAACTTCCTGCCGTCTACCGGTCGTTTGGTGCGCTATATGCCGCCCAAAGAGAGCGAGTTCGTCCGCGTCGATACCGGCGTCGAGGAAGGTGGCGAGATTTCCATGTTCTACGATCCGATGATCGCCAAGCTGATCACCTATGGGACGACCCGTGAAGCGGCGATTACCCACATGCAGAAGGCGCTGGATGAGTTCTATATCCGCGGCGTCAGCCACAACATCCCGTTCCTCGGTTCGTTGTTGGCCCATCCGCGCTTCCACGAAGGCAAGCTGACGACCAACTTTATCGCCGAAGAATACCCCGACGGGTTCAATGCGTCGGACGTCCAGCACGACGACCCGGCGATGATGGCGGCCATTGCGGGGGCCTTGCACCGTAAGACCTCGGCCCGGGAAATGCTGATCAGCGGCCAGATGTCCGGCGCGACCCATACGGTTCCCGAAGACTGGGTGGTGATCATCAACCAGGACGAAAGCTACGACGTTTCGGTGATCGAAGCGCTCAACGGCTATGACGTCAAAGTGGACGGTGCACCTTATGACGTGCGGACCAACTGGAACTTCGGCGACCCGTTGTTCAATGCGGTGATCAACAACCAGCACTTCTGCGTTCAGGTGGACCGTCTGGAAGTGGGCTATCGGTTGACGCACGCCGGTACTCAGGCCGACTGCCTGGTGCTGACCCCGCGTGGCGCCGAGCTGAATGAGAACATGCCGATCAAGGAGCCGCCCGACCTTTCCAAGTTCCTGTTGTCGCCCATGCCGGGTGTTCTGGTTTCCGTGGCCGTCGAAGCCGGTCAGGAAGTCAAAGCAGGTGAAGAGTTGGCCGTGGTCGAAGCGATGAAGATGGAAAACGTCCTCAAGGCGACCATCGACGGCACCGTCAAAACGGTTGAAGCCGCAGCGGGCGAAAGCCTCAAGGTCGATCAGATCATTATCGAGTTTGAGTAAAAACTCAAACTGGAAACCAGTTACAGAAGGGAGGCTTCGGCCTCCCTTTTTTAGTGTTGGAGGCATATGGCCGTCAGGCAGGAAGGCAATGAACAGATTGTCACGCTTAGGGTTACCGGCAAAGGCGGGAAGATCTCGCAGCTGCGCTAGATTTACTCAAAGGCAAGGCGGCTTGACAAAAAAGGTTAAATAGGATAAAAATCCTTTTATCTCAAGCTTATGGAGCGCGGTGGAATCTCGGGTTGGCCGACGGGGCCGGGCAAAATGATAAAAAATGATAAGGATTTTTCCCAAAAAGACGGTGTTTTGTTTGTTTTCAGTGGGTTGCGAGTATTTTGTTGGGTGTTTTTAGGCGGTTGCCTTACAAAAACCGCTCGTAAGCTTATCTTTTTCGGTCTTTTTCGGTCCTTTTTGGAGGATGAATGTCTGACGCCGTTTCCGTCAATGCCCGGATCAAAGGCCGCGTTCAAGGAGTTTGGTACCGAGCCTGGACGGTGGAGCAGGCGACGGCCCGGGGCTTAAGCGGCTGGGTGCGCAACCGGGCCGACGGGGCGGTTGAGGCCGTGTTCAGTGGTCAGGCAGAGATGGTTTCCGACATGCTGAAGGCCTGTCAAGAAGGGCCGACGGCGGCAGTGGTAACGGAGATTGAGACGACCGATTCCGAGCTGCCCAAGCAAGCCGGTTTCCGCCAAGTGGCGACTTTATGAACCGAAAACCTCGTTGAAGGCTTCCTTCAACGCCGCGTCCACCTCGTCCATGGTTGCGGTGACACCTTCTTTGGCCAGCGACGTCACCCCGTGCTCGGAGATGCCGCAGGGGACGATCCCGTCGAAGTGACTAAGGTCGGGGTCGACGTTTAAGGCGACGCCGTGAAAGCTGACCCAGCGGCGCACCCGGACGCCCAAAGCGGCGATCTTGTTTTCCCGTCCGTCAGAAGCAGTGACCCAAATGCCGACCCGGCCTTCTCGGCGCTCGCCGGTAATGCCGAAGCGGGCCAAGGTGCGGATCAACCATTCTTCCAGCATCCAGACGTATTTGCGGACGTCGGAGCCGTAGTTTTTGAGGTCGAGCATCACGTAGCCCACACGCTGGCCGGGGCCGTGATAGGTGAACTGGCCGCCGCGTCCGGTGTCGAAAACGGGAAAGCGGTCCGGGTCGAGGAGATCAGTTTTGTTGGCGCTGGTGCCGGCGGTATAGAGTGGGGGATGTTCGAGCAGCCAAATCAATTGATTCGCCTGGCCTTCACGGATGGCGGCGACCCGTTTTTCCATGAATTCAACGGCGTCTAGGTAGTCTTGCCGGTCGGTGCTGATTTTCCACTCGATGGAGCTCATGAAGAAATCGTTCGCCTTTGTCGTTATGCGCTTGATCGCCGGTTCCCGATTTGCTATTCCCCTTCGCGACCGACGGCAAGCACTTTATGTGCCCCGGTCGTTCAAAGAAACCGATTATGCGGTCGTGGCGGAACTGGTAGACGCGCAGCGTTGAGGTCGCTGTCCGGTAACACGGGTGGAAGTTCGAGTCTTCTCGACCGCACCAAGTTTCTTATAGAGGCCCGCCGTTTGTAAAAACGTGCGGGCCTCGCTCATTTAACTTGAAGGGGAGAGCCCCTTCATCAAAAATCATTTCGGGTGGCGTCGCAAAGGGGAAGACGGCGTCGTGTGGAAACGTTGAAACGCTGGGAGCCGGGTAACAATGGCTTTCGGCACGGCTCGTCTATTGGGGTTTGAACCGATGGGGCGGGCCACGTCGCGGGAGAACACGGCATGGCCGACAAATTGCGAGAGGGGGCACTGCAATACCATCGTGCCCCGGTTCCAGGAAAAATCAGTGTTATGGCAACCAAGCCGCTGGCCAACCAGCGGGACTTGGCGCTTGCCTATTCACCCGGTGTAGCCGTCGCCTGCGAGTTGATCGCCGAGGATCCGAGAGAAGCCGCCAGCGTCACCGCGCGCGGCAATCTGGTCGGCGTGGTAACCAACGGTACCGCCGTGTTGGGCTTGGGCGCCATTGGGCCGCTGGCCGCCAAGCCGGTGATGGAAGGCAAGGCCGTCCTGTTCAAGAAGTTCGCCGGGATCGACGTCTTCGATATCGAGTTGGACGAACGCGACCCGGAAAAGCTGATCCAGATCATCTCGGCGCTGGAGCCGACGTTCGGCGGCATCAACTTGGAAGACATCAAAGCGCCGGAGTGTTTTGAAGTCGAAACCCGGCTGCGCGAAAAGATGAACATTCCAGTGTTCCATGACGACCAGCACGGGACCGCAATCATTGTTTCGGCGGCGATCACCAATGCGCTCCGCGTGGTCGACAAGAAAATCGAAGAGGTCAAACTGGTGGCGTCGGGCGCCGGTGCGGCGGCGCTGGCTTGTCTCGATCTTTTGGTGAAGCTTGGGCTGAAGAAAGAAAATATTACGGTGACCGATATCGTCGGGGTGGTCTACGAGGGCCGCACCGAGGAGATGGACAAGTACAAGGCCCGTTACGCCCGCAAGACCGATGAGCGGACTTTGGGCGACGCTATTGGCGGGGCCGACATCTTTTTGGGGCTTTCCGCGCCAGGCGTGTTGAAACCGGAAATGGTCGCCAAAATGGCGGACAGGCCGATCATCATGGCGCTCGCCAACCCGAACCCGGAAATTTTGCCGGAAGACGCCAAGGAAGTGCGCCCGGATGCGGTGATTGGCACCGGGCGGTCGGACTACCCTAACCAGGTCAACAACGTGCTCTGTTTCCCGTTTATCTTCCGGGGCGCTCTCGACGTCGGGGCCAAACAGATCAACGATGAGATGAAGCTGGCTTGCGTGCAGGCGCTGGCCGATTTGGCGATGGCCGAGTCCGACGAACGGGTGTCGGAAGCTTACGGTGGTGAGAGTTTGATGTTTGGCGCGGACTATCTCATTCCCAAGCCCTTTGATCCCAGACTGATCGTCGCCATTGCCCCCGCCGTTGCCAAAGCGGCCATGGACAGCGGGGTGGCGACCAAGCCGATTGAAGACTTCGCCGCCTACCGTCAGAAGCTGATCCAATTCGTGTATCGTTCCGGGCTGGCGATGAAGCCGGTGTTCGAGCGGGCGCAGAAAAATCCCAAACGGGTCGTTTATGCGGAAGGCGAGGATGACCGGGTTTTGCGGGCTATTCAGGTGCTGCTCGACGATGGCCTCGCCAAGCCGATTGTCATCGGCCGCCGGGAGGTGATTGAGCGGAAGATCAAGGAACTGGGACTGCGCATAGCCGTCGACGAGGACTTAGAGATCGTCGAGATTTCGCGCGACCCTCGGTATCACTATTTCTCCGACCTTTACCACCGGATCATGCAGCGGCGCGGCGTTTCGCCGGATGCTGCGCGGGCCATCGTGCGGGGGCGAAATACGGTCATCGCCGCGCTGATGGTGCGCAAAGGCGAAGCCGATGCGATGATCTGCGGTACAACGGGGCGTTATCCCAAGCATTTGGGCCATGTGCTCGACATCATTGGGTTGCGTGAAGGGGTTAAATCGGCGGCGGCGCTTAACATGATGATTACGCCGAAGGGCACGGTTTTCATCTGCGATACCTACGTAACCCCCGACCCGACGGCGGAAGAGATTGTCGAGATGACCCTTTTGGCTGCCGAAGAAATGCAGCGGTTCGGCATTAAGCCGAAGGTGGCTCTGCTCAGCCATTCCAACTTCGGCAGCTCCGACTATGAATCGGCGCTAAAAATGCGTAAGGCGCTGGCCATGTTGCATGAGAAAGCTCCGAAGCTTGAAGTGGAAGGGGAAATGCATTCGGATTCGGCGTTGTCTGAGCAAATCCGTAACAATATTTTCCCCAATTCCCGGTTGCGGGGAGCGGCGAACCTACTCATCATGCCAACCCTGGATGCGGCTAACATTTCCTACAACCTGGTGAAAATGCTGGCCGATGGTCTGCCGGTCGGCCCGATGCTGATCGGTGCGGCCAAACCCGCTCATATCGTGACGCCCTCGGCGACCGTTCGGGCTCTTGTCAATGTTAGCGCCCTGGCCGTTGTCGATGCGCAGATGATTGAGGCTAAAGAAAACGAAGAGAAGGTGTAAATGACCGACCTCGCGGAGACCATCCCCGACGACAAAGGGAACCCCGAAGAAGGGCATGTCGAGCTCGTTGAAGAGCTCGAACAGGCCGTTCTGGAGGCGATGGACTCCAAAGAGGAGGGGACGGTCCGCGACCTGGTCGCCCGTCTTCACTACGCCGATCTTGCTGACCTGATCGAACGCATTTCGCCGGAAGAGCGGGATGAACTGATCGATATCCTGGGCGATGACCTGCCGGCCGACGCCATCGCCGAGCTCGACGTCGCCGTCCGCGACGACGTGTTCGATGAGTGGAACCTCGACGAACTGGCCGAGGTCGTCTCCGAGCTCGATACCGACGATGCGGTGATGCTCGTCGAAGAGCTGGACGACCACGAAAAGAGGGAAGTTCTCGAGGCGATTCCCGAAGAAGACCGGAGCCTGATCGAAGAGGCCTTGTCGCATCCCGAGGATTCGGCAGGCCGGATGATGCAGCGGGAATTCGTCGCCGCTCCCGAGTTCTGGACGGTCGGGGAAACAATCGACTATGTCCGTTCCGCCGATGTTTTGCCGGAAAGGTTCTTCAATATCTTCGTGGTCGATCCGGCGCATCACCCTCTAGGGGTGGTGCCTTTGAGCCGGCTCTTGCGTTCCGCACGGGATATCAAGCTGATCGATATCATGCAGGCTAAACCGAAAACCATTCCGGCGGATGCCGACCAGGAAGAGGTCGCCTTCGTTTTCCGTCAACGCGACTTGGTGTCGGCGCCGGTTGTCGGAGCCGGGGGGCGTATGGTTGGCGTTATCACCGTCGACGACGTGGTCGACGTGATCGATGAAGAGCATGAAGAAGATATCATGCGCCTCGGCGGGGTTAAGGAGGATGACCTCTATGACTCTGTCATTGATACGACTAAAGCGCGGTTTACCTGGCTTTTGGTCAACTTGGGAACGGCAATTGTTGCGTCTATCGTCATTGGTCTGTTTGACGCAACCATTGAACAAATCGTCGCTTTGGCGGTGTTGATGCCAATCGTCGCCTCCATGGGCGGCAATGCGGGCACTCAAACCCTGACCGTCGCCGTGCGGGCGCTGGCGATGAAAGAGGTCAGTTCCACCAACGCCTTCAGGATTGTTCTCAAGGAATTGACCGTCGGAGGGGTCAACGGTGTTCTTTTCGCCATCTTGACCGGTTTGGCCGCGTGGCTGTGGTTTGACAGCGCCGCTTTGGCTTTGGTTATCGCAGCGGCCATGGTGATCAACATGATTGTCGCCGGATTGGCGGGCGCTTCAATCCCCTTGGCGCTCGAGCGGATGAAAATCGATCCGGCGGTCGCTTCAAGCGTTTTCCTGACAACAATCACCGACGTTGTAGGATTCTTTGCCTTTCTCGGACTCGCGGCTCTTTTCCTTTTATAGAATAATGGGTTACACTGCGATCCAGTGGCTTGTGCCGCAGGGGAGTAGGAATGGACGATCAGGTGAAGGAAAACGCCGCGGTGCCGAACTTCAAACCGTTCAACCGTTTGAAGAAGTGCCGCCATGGCGCATTCCTTTATAATGAGAATGATAGCCTCGTTGGGCGTTCGCTCCATGAGTACGGCGAGTTTGCCGAAGGCGAAGTCGAAATTTTTCGCCGGACGATCAAGCCGGGGAGCGTCATTGTTGATGTGGGGGCCGGAACGGGCGTCCATACCGTGGCGCTTGCGCGTTTGGCAGGGCCCGAAGGGGCGGTTTTGGCATTCGAGCCGCAACGGCTGTTGTTTCAAACCCTTTGCGCCAACATCGCGTTAAACAGTCTAACCAACGTTTATTCGCGCAACGTCGTTGTCGGACTGGAAGGCGGCCGGATCAAGGTGCCGACTCTGGACCCGACCCGACGCATTAACTTCGGCGCTTTTTCGGTAAAGGGTCATGCGCGCGGCGAGCCGGTGGGGATGCTTACGCTCGATGCGCTTGAACTGGCGCGGTGCGATTTCATGCGGATCGATGTCGGCGAAATGGCCCGCGACGTGGTTGTTGGCGGGGAAAAAACCATCAAGCGGTTTAAGCCTGTTTTGTACGTCAACGTTGCCGGTCTCGATGGCGGGCGGGAGTTGGGCAAGGTCATTGCCAAACTCGGCTACCAACTCTACTGGCATCGCCCTCCGCTCTTTAGCGCCAAGAACATGGAGAACAACAAGGAAGACGTTTTCAACGATGCAACCTTGATGAATATGCTTTGTGTGGTCGGTGATCCGCCTAGCGATATTCTGGGGCTTCAGGAAGTCGTGCTGCGCTAATCCATAAGATTTAGCGAGGCATGCCGAGGGCTTAAAAAATCTTACAGCTCCTCGATAATCACTTTACCTTTACGTAAACGTTAAGTAGTCTGTGTTTATGTCTCAGACCTTTTCCATTACCGAACTTGCCGAAGAGTTCGACGTCACGACCCGGACTATCCGATACTACGAGGATGAGGGGTTGCTCAAACCGACACGGCAAGGACAGCGGCGTATCTACAACGCCGGCGACCGGGTTCGCCTGAAGCTGATCATGCGCGGGAAGCGGTTGGGCTTTTCGTTGGCCGAAATCAAAGAAATGGTCAACATGTACGATGCCGACCCAAGTGAGGTCGCTCAGCTCAAGCTTTTCCTCACGAAGATCAGAGAGCGCCGGGCGGTGTTGATGCAGCAACGCGAAGACATCGACAGTATTTTGGGGGAATTGGACCGGCTGGAGGATACCAGCCTGGGGCTATTGGAATCCAAGGGGGTTCCGACCGAGTAACTTCTTCGAGACGGCGTCTGGGGAGACGCTTCGGATCAACCGCCAGGGGGAACAGTGCGGGCGAAGGAGCATCATGAAAGAACTGCCGACCACCTATAAAGGTGCGGTCTATCCATGGCATTGCGACCACATGGGGCATATGAATGTCATGTGGTACACCGGCAAAATGGACGAGGCGACCTGGAATCTGTTTGCCGATTTGGGGTTAACGCCGGCTTTCCTCAAAGACAATGACCGGGGTATGGCCGCCCTTGAAATCAAGACAACCTATCAAGCCGAGATTCTGGCGGGGGATGTGGTTTCCGTCAGAACAAGGGTGCGCGACGTTGTGAAGGGAAAGTTGATCAAGTTCACCCATGAAATGATCAAAGGCGAGCGAGGCGATGTCGCCGCCGTTGCCGAGGTCACGGGCATCCACATGGATACAAGGGAACGAAAGTCGACGCCGTTCCCGGCGGATATTTTGGCGCGCATTGAGCGCATGATGGAGGAGCACGCGCAGATATGACCGTCTTCAAGCCGAGAAACCCCGATTTGAGAGCGCCACGCGGAACCAGTTTCGCCAAGCAGGGGATTATGGATCATATCGGCGCGCGTTTGGTGAAGGTCGAGCCGGGCTTTTGTGAAATAGAAATGCCTTACGCCGAACACCTGTGCCAGCAGCATGGGTTCATTCATGCGGGTGTCGTTTCTACGGTCGCCGATTCCGCGGGTGGATATGCCGGGTTTAGCCTGATGGCGGAAGGGGACGGCGTTTTGACCATTGAATTTAAGGTCAACCTTATGGCTCCGGCAGCTGGAGAGAAGCTGATTGCCAGAGGAAGGGTGATCCGGGCCGGAAAAACCATAACGGTCGCTCAATCGGATGCCTATATGGTGCAAGACGGCAAGGAAAAACACGTTGCGGCCATGCAACTCAGCCTGATGTGCGTGACGGGCAACCCGACGGTCAGCGGGTAGGCTTCAACGGCGACCGTTTCGACAGTGTGACGCATAGTTTTTTTACAAAATCATACGTTTTGATAAGTTGACGTTTACGTAAACGTTAAGTATGATCCAGCAAAAGAGCCGGACAGGCAATGTTTCCGGCAAGACCAGGGGTGCAGCGGAGCGTCTGGCGGCCAGCCGCAAAGACGGAACGTTCCTTATTTCCCTGGTGCCAGGTGATATTAAAAGGGACAGATCGTTATGGCTTTCATCGAATACCCCAGTCTGAACTTCAATCTCGGCGAAACGGCGGACATGATCCGCGATACGGTCGCGAGTTTTGCTTCTAAAGAGCTCGACCCCATCGCCGCCGAGGTCGATCAGACCAACCAGTTCCCCATGGAGATGTGGCGTAAGATGGGCGATCTCGGCCTGTTGGGGATTACGGTTGAGGAGGAATACGGCGGGTCGGCGCTGGGGTATCTCGAACATATCGTCGCGGTTGAGGAAATCAGCCGGGCCTCGGCTTCCATCGGTTTGTCCTACGGGGCGCATTCCAATCTTTGCGTCAACCAAATCCGCCGCAACGGTAGCGAAGCGCAGAAACGTAAATATTTGCCCAAGCTGTGCAGCGGCGAACATGTGGGCGCTCTGGCGATGAGCGAGCCGGGAGCCGGTTCAGACGTGGTTTCCATGCGTTTGCGCGCCGACAAGAAGGGCGACCGCTACGTTCTCAATGGCAATAAGATGTGGATCACCAATGGCCCCGACGCCGATGTGCTGGTGGTCTACGCCAAAACCGACATGGATGCCGGACCGCGCGGCATGACCGCCTTCCTGATTGAGAAGGGCATGAATGGTTTTTCGACCGCGCAAAAGCTCGACAAACTGGGCATGCGCGGCTCCAACACATGTGAGTTGGTCTTCGAGGACTGCGAAGTACCGGAAGAAAACGTCATGGGTGAAGTGGGCCGTGGGGTGAATATCCTGATGAGCGGCCTCGATTACGAACGCGCTGTGCTCTCCGGCGGGCCGCTTGGCATTATGCGGGCCTGCATGGATGTGGTGATCCCTTACGTTCATGAGCGCGAGCAGTTCGGCAAGCCTATCGGCACCTTCCAGCTGATGCAGGGCAAGATCGCCGATATGTATTCGACGATGAATGCTTGCCGGGCCTACGTCTATGCCGTGGGTGCATCTTGCGACCGTGGCGAGACCACCCGCAAGGACGCAGCCGGGGCGATCTTGTATAGTGCGGAAAAAGCTACCTGGATGGCCCTGGAGGCTATTCAGACCCTGGGCGGCAACGGCTACATCAACGAGTATCCGACGGGCCGTCTGTTGCGCGACGCCAAGCTCTATGAGATTGGCGCGGGCACCAGCGAAATCCGCCGCATGTTGATCGGCCGCGAATTCTTCGAGGAAACGAAATAGGAGATTTCATGACCAAAGCTGTCGACGCAAAAAGCATCAAGTCGCGTACCGGTTCCATCTACCCTGAGCCTTATGCCAGCCAGGTGGGGCGTAAAGAAAAATGGGCGCTGGGCAATGCTTTCGGGCTCGACGGCTTCGGCGTCAATTTGGTTCGGTTGCCTCCCGATTGTCCGTCCTCCATGCGCCACTGGCACACTAAGGAGGATGAACTCATCTATGTCCTTGAGGGGGAAGTGGTGCTGGAGACGGATGAGGGTGAGCAGGTTTTAGTGCCCGGTATGGCCGCCGGGTTTAAAGCCGGAGAACCAAACGGACACCGCTTGGTCAACAAAAGTAACAAGGATGCCGTCTATCTCGAGGTGGGCAGCCGGATTGCCGGGGATGAAGCGGAATACCCCGACATTGATATGAGAGTAATTTGGAACAACGGCAGGGTTTTCGTCCACAAGGACGGCACCCCGTTTGATTGATCTTTTGAAAACGGAGCAAGCGAACATGAGCAATAGCGATCCCATCGTCATCGTCGGCGCAGCCCGGACAGCCATGGGCGGTTTTCAGGGGGATTTTGTCGGTCTGACCTCGCCGGAACTGGGCGGCGCGGCCATCAAGGAAGCGCTCAACCGGGCGGGCGTTAAGGGCGACGACGTCGACGAGGTAATCATGGGCATCGTGCTCCCGGCCGGCGTCGGACAAGCTCCGGCGCGTCAGGCCTCGGCCAATGCCGGTATTCCCTGGGATAAGGGCTGCACGACCGTCAATAAAATGTGTGGCTCCGGCATGAAGGCGGCCATGCTGGCCCACGACGCCATTTTGGCCGGTTCGAACAATATCATGGTTGCGGGGGGCATGGAGAGCATGACCAATGCGCCGTATTTGATGGAAAAGGCCCGCGCCGGGTTCCGCATGGGCCACGGCAAAGTGATGGACCACATGTTCCTCGACGGCCTGGAAGACGCCTACGACAAGGGCCGTCTGATGGGCACGTTCGCCGAAGATACGGCGCAGCACTATCAGTTTACCCGTGAAGAGCAGGACAATTTCGCCATTGCGTCCTTGAAGCGTGCGCAGGAAGCGATCAAATCCGGAGAGTCGGCCAAGGAAATCGTTCCGGTGACCGTTAAAACCCGCAAAGGTGAAACGGTGATCGATCAAGACGAGCAGCCGATGAAGGCCAACCTCGACAAGATCCCGACCCTTAAACCGGCCTTCGCCAAAGACGGCACGGTCACCGCGGCCAACTCCAGTTCGATTTCCGATGGCGGCGCTGCGCTGGTGTTGATGCGGCTGAGCGAGGCCGAGAAGCGTGGGCTTACTCCGCTGGCGAAAATTCACGGTCACGCCACCGATGCCCGCGAACCGCAGTGGTTTACCACCGCGCCGATCGGTTCCATTGAGAAAGTTTTGGCCAAGACCGGCTGGTCGAAAGACGACGTCGATCTTTACGAAATCAACGAAGCCTTCGCAGTGGTGACCATGTGCGCCATGCGCGATCTCGATATCCCGCACGACAAGGTCAATGTCTTCGGCGGCGCTTGTGCGCTGGGGCATCCGATTGGGGCATCCGGCGCGCGGATCATCGTTACCCTGATGAACGCCTTAAAGAGCAAGGGTGGCACCAAAGGGGTCGCCAGTCTGTGTATCGGCGGCGGCGAAGCCACGGCGGTCGCCTTGGAACTGATGAACTAGAGCGCGATCGACTTAATCTGAATCGCTTTGCGATCCCGATTAAGTCGTGAATCGCCCTCTAAACTATTGAAAACGAGCAGATTCACGTATTCATATTCCACCACGTAGTGGTTCAATATAAATACGATCTGCTCTAAACAAAGAGGCTTAAGGTTTCCATTATGCCGACCCTTCTCGTCACCGGAGCCAACCGAGGTTTGGGCCTTGAGTTCGTCCGCCAATATGCGGCGGACGGATGGCGGGTCCTGGCCTGCTGCCGAACTCTTGAAGGCGCGGCGACGTTGCGGGACGTGGAAGGGGCGGTGGAGACCTATATTCTCGATGTCGCCAACTTCCCGGCCATAGAGAAACTGGCGGCGGATTTGAAAGGCCAAACCATCGACGTTCTGCTCAACAATGCAGGCATCTATGGCTCTAAAAGCTCTCAATTCGGTTCGGTCGATTACGATGAATGGCTCAGGGTGCTGCATATCGACACCATGGCGCCGCTCAAGATGGCCGAAAGCTTTATCGAACATGTGGCGAAAAGTGAGTTGAAGCGGATTGTCACGGTCAGCTCAAAAATGGGGTCCATCGCCGATAATACCTCGGGTGGTTCCTACGTGTACCGCTCCTCAAAGGGGGCGGTGAACGTGGTGACCAAATCCATGGCTAACGATTTGAAGTCCAGGGGCGTCACTTGTGCGGTCCTGCATCCCGGATGGGTGATGACCGACATGGGCGGCCTCAATGCCCTAATCAGCGCCGAAGAGAGCGTTCGTGGCATGAAAGGCGTAATCGACGGACTGGACCTTTTGCAGTCCGGCAAATTCTTTAACTACGACGGCAACGAAATTCCTTGGTGAGACGATGATTTTAACGGAAGAACAGCAGCTAATCCGCGACATGGCGCGTAACTTCGCCAAGGACCGCATTGCCCCCAACGCACGGGATTGGGAAGCCGCTTGCGAAATTCCCCGCTCGATTATCTCCGAAATGGCCGAATTGGGCCTGATGGGCGCGTTGACGCCTGAGGAATACGACGGGGCAAATGTCGGCCATATCGCCTATGCCCTGGCGCTGATGGAAGTGGCCGCCGGTGACGGGGCGCTGTCGACCGTTCTGTCGGTTCATAATTCGGTCGGCTGCATGCCAATCAACAAGTTCGGCAGCGAAGAGCAGAAGGACGAGTTCCTCAAACCCATGGCGCGGGGCGAAAAGCTGGGCGCTTTTGCGCTGACCGAACCGCACACCGGGTCCGATGCCGCCAACTTGAAGACCCGCGCCAAGAAAGACGGTGACGGCTGGGTGCTCAACGGAACAAAACAGTTCATCACCTCGGGTAAAATCGGTGACGTCGTCATCGCCTTTGCCGTGACCGATCCAGATGCGGGCAAGAAAGGCATTTCTGCCTTTATCGTGCCGACGGATACGCCGGGCTATATCGTTTCGTCGATTGAAAAGAAGATGGGACAAAAGGCCTCCGATACGGCGCAGATCGTGTTTGAGGACATGAGGTTGCCTGCTAAGTGCCTGCTCGGTCAGGAAGGCCAGGGCTACAAGATTGCGCTTTCCAACCTGGAAGGCGGGCGGATCGGCATTGCCTCCCAATGCGTCGGCATGGCGAGCGCTGCCCTGGATGCGGCCCGTGATTACGCGCTGGATCGTGAGGCCTTCGGAACCGCCATCGCCAACCATCAGGCGGTTGCGTTCAAAATTGCCGATATGGCGACGCAAATCGAAGCGGCCCGCCAGTTGATCTTGCATGCGGCGGCCTTGCGAGACGCCGGACAGCCGTGTCTCAAGGAGGCCAGCATGGCGAAGCTGTTTGCCTCGGAGATGGCCGAACGGGTGTGCTCGGATGCGATCCAGATTCATGGTGGCTATGGTTATACGGAAGATTTCGTTGTCGAGAAGATCTACCGTGATGTCCGGGTGTCGCAAATCTATGAGGGCACCAGCGAGGTCCAGAAGATGGTGATCAGCCGCGCGGCCTTGAGTGAATAAAAAGACCGAAATGAAAAGGAACCGCCATGACCGCTAAGATCATCGAATTCTACTTCGATTTCGCCTCGCCCTACGCTTACCTCGCCGCGCAAAAAATCGGCGATCTGGCCGAACGGTTCGAGTATGACCTGATTTGGAAGCCGATGCTGCTCGGAGCAACCTTTCAGGTCACCGGCGGACAGCCCTTAACCAGTGTTCCGCTGAAAGGCGAATATAGCTTGCACGATATGCAGCGAATGGCTCGCTATATGAAAGTACCGTTCCGTATCCCCGACAAATTCCCGATTATGGCCACGGCGGCGTCGCGGATTTTTTATTGGATGGAAGACAGCGAACACAGCTTGGAGCATGCGGTACCGTTCGCTCAAAAAGCGCTGAGCGCCTATTTCGCCGAAAATAGAAATATCGGCGATCCGGCGGTGCTTCGGGAATTGGTTGAAAGCGTTGGCGTCGATGCCGATGCGGCTTTGGCGGCAACCCAGGACGACAAATACAAAACCATGCTGCGCAAGGTGACCGAGGACGCCATTGACCGGGGCGTTTTCGGCGCGCCGTTCTTTTTCGTCAACGGCGAACCGTTCTGGGGATCGGACCGGATTTGGATGATGAAAAAATGGATTGAGGAAGGGGGCTGGTAATGGCGGCCATGAAAAAAGGCTACCGGCGGATGATCGACGATGCCAACGCGCGCATCGAAACGGTGCCGATTGAAAGCGCGGTGTCGTTGCTTGAAGACCCCGACGTGATGTTTGTCGATATCCGCGATGTCCGCGAACTCGAGCGGGAAGGGATGATCCCTGGGGCTTTCCACGCGCCGCGCGGTATGCTGGAGTTTTGGGTCGATCCTGATTGCAAGTATCACAAGGAGGTCTTCGCCTCCGGTAAAAAATTCGTTTTCTACTGCGCCTCGGCCTGGCGTTCGGCGCTCAGCACGGCGACGCTTCAGGAAATGGGGCTGGAACGGGTTGCGCACTTAGAAGGCGGTTTTTCCGCCTGGAAAGACGCTGGACATCCGGTCGGCGAACGACCGAAGAAAAAGAAATAACGGGAGACCGTCATGACCGTCATTAAGTCAGCCCTCAATCCGCGTGCGGCGGATTTCAAGGCCAACGCCGAATTTATGCAGGGGATCGTTGACGATCTCCGCGACAAAGTCAGCCTGATCAAGCTAGGCGGTGGCGAGCATCACCGCGAGCGGCATTTGAAGCGCGGTAAGTTGCTGGTGCGCGACCGTATCCGGCATCTGCTGGATGTCGGATCGCCGTTCTTGGAACTGTCGCAGTTAGCCGGGTACGAATTGTACGACGACGATGGCACCGTGGCGGCGGGCGGCGTGGTGACCGGGATCGGCCGGGTCGAAGGTGTCGAATGCATGATCGTCGCCAACGACCCGACGGTGAAGGGCGGCAGCTATTATCCGATTACCGTCAAGAAGCACCTGCGGGCCCAAGAGATTGCCGCGGCCAACCGGTTGCCCTGCATCTATCTGGTCGAGTCGGGCGGGGCCAACCTGCCGCGCCAGGACAACGTATTTCCCGACCGGGACCACTTTGGCCGCATCTTCTACAACCAAGCCAATCTTTCCGCTGCCGGTATTCCGCAGATTTCGGTGGTGCACGGCTCCTGTACGGCGGGGGGCGCGTACGTTCCCGCCATGTCGGATGAAAGCATTATCGTTAAAAATCAGGGCACCATTTTCCTGGGCGGTCCGCCGCTGGTGAAAGCGGCGACCGGAGAGGTGGTTTCGGCGGAGGATTTGGGCGGTGCGGATGTCCATTGCCGTACGTCGGGGGTGACCGATCACTATGCGATGGACGATACCCATGCCTTGGCTTTGGCCCGTCAGGTCGTTGCCAACCTCAACTGGGTAAAAGACCCCAACATCACCATGTTGGACCCGCGCGCCCCGGCCTACGACCCGAAAGAGCTTTACGGGGTCATTCCGACGGACTCGAAAAAGCCGTTTGACGTGCGTGAGGTGATCGCCCGTATCGTCGATGGCTCAGAGTTCCATGAATTCAAGGCGCTCTACGGTACGACGCTGGTTTGCGGGTTTGCCCATCTGTACGGCTATCCGGTCGGCATCGTCGCCAACAACGGCATTCTGTTCTCGGAGAGCGCCCAGAAAGGCGCGCACTTCGTTGAGCTGTGCAGCCAGCGCGGCATTCCGCTGATCTTTTTGCAAAACATCACCGGCTTTATGGTCGGGTCCAAATACGAAGCGGGCGGCATCGCCAAGGATGGCGCGAAGATGGTGACCGCTGTTGCCTGCGCCAAGGTCCCGAGACTGACCATGATCATCGGCGGTTCGTTCGGCGCGGGGAACTATTCCATGTGCGGGCGCGGGTATTCGCCGCGTTTCTTGTGGATGTGGCCCAACGCCCGTATTTCCGTCATGGGCGGCGAGCAGGCGTCGAGCGTCATGGCGACCATTACCCGCGACGCCAAGGAAGCCAAGGGTGAAACCTGGTCGGCGGAAGAGGAAGAGGCCTTCCGCGCGCCGATCCGTGAACGCTACGAACACCAGGGGCATCCATACTATGCTTCGGCCCGCTTGTGGGACGATGGGATTATCGATCCCGCCGACAGCCGCATGGTCTTGGGGCTCGGGCTTTCTGCCGCACTTAACCAACCCATTGAGCCGACCACCTTCGGCGTGTTCCGGATGTAAGGGGGAGAAGGAACCATGTCAGATTCACCGTTGAAAACGGAAATCACCGCCGAGGGCGTCGCTTGGGTGACCTTGAACCGCCCGGAAGTCCACAACGCCTTTGGCGATGCGTTGGTCAAAGAGCTGATTGCGGCCTTCGACCGGATTAAGGATGACGATAATGTTCGGGTCGTTGTATTGGCGTCGGAAGGAAAGAACTTTTCGGCGGGGGCGGATCTTAAGGACATGAAGGCGGCTGCCAGCTTTACGCCCGAGGAAAACAAAGCCAATGCCATGCGGTTCAGCAACATGCTGAAAACCATGAATTTCATGAAAAAACCGATGATCGGTCTAATCCAGGGAGCGGCCTTTGGCGGTGCCGTTGGATTGACCGCGGTATGCGACATCGTCATTGCCTCCGAACGGGCCAGCTTCTGCCTCTCGGAAGTCAAGCTCGGGATTATCCCGGCGATGATTAGCCCTTACGTTGTGGCGGCCATCGGCGCTCAACAGGCGCGGCGTTATTTCGTGACCGCCGAACGGTTTGGAGCGGAAGAAGCCAAGCGGATCGGCTTGGTGCACGAAGTGGTGCCCCACGATGAGTTGCGCGGCCGTTGCGATGAAATGCTTGCCGTGTTGTTGGCCAATGGGCCGCAGGCGATGGGAGAAGCCAAGGATTTGGTCTTCGCCGTCGATGGGCCAGTCACCGACGGCGTGATCGAAGACACGGCGCAGCGCATCGCCGACCGGCGGGCCTCGGATGAGGGCCAGGAGGGCTTGAGCGCCTTCCTAGAAAAACGCAAACCCAATTGGATCGCGGAGGGATAGTGATGGTACTGCCTAGAGAAACAATTGCTGTAGCCAGTATTTCGGCCTTTTTCTTTGAGTTGCATGCAGTGATGGGAATTATTTGTACGGTTGCTGTTCTGCGGCAAGGTGTGGAACGTGGAAACTATTACTCACTCCTGTCGATCATATTCTTTTTAATATTTTCTGTTTTCTCAATGGTTTTTGTTGAAGTGATTGGTCGAGGTTTCATGGAAGTGCTTTTTTATTCACTCCTGTTCATTGTCTTCTCTGCTGTTGTTAATTTTTCCAGAGCCCCAATAGATTCCCTCGCTGCTAGTCTATGTGATGATGGGTTTATGAAACCGCTAAGTTCATTTGATAGAGCGCTCATTTTCTCGACAGGAATCATGATGCTTTTTGTCGCAAGTTTCTTAGTAGCGTTCTCTGAGCTTGGATACTCAAGTTACAGCGAGGGAGCGTTTGCTTTTCTTTCCCTTTTTGTTTTTTTGGGGCTCTTCCAAATGAATGCTTCGAGTCGTCAAATCACTGGCCAATTTAAGTCTTTGAGAAAACTTATCGACGGGGTGGCATAAAATGGCATTCAACAAAATTCTTATCGCCAACCGGGGTGAAATCGCCTGCCGGGTGATGCGCACGGCCAAGCGGATGGGCATCGCCACCGTTGCCGTTTATTCCGATGCCGACGCCAAGAGCCTGCACGTGGCGATGGCTGACGAAGCCTACCGGATCGGCGGCGATGCGGCCAAGGATAGCTACCTCAAGGTGGATGCGGTCATTGAGGCCGCTAAGAAATCGGGCGCGCAAGCGGTTCATCCGGGCTACGGTTTTTTGAGCGAAAACGCCGAGTTCGTCGCGGCCTGTGAAAAAGCGGACATCGTCTTTATCGGACCGCCGGTTTCGGCCATGCAGTCCATGGGCTCCAAGTCGGCGGCCAAGGCTATTATGGAAAAAGCCAAGGTGCCGTTGGTGCCCGGCTACCATGGTGAGGATCAATCTCCTGAGTTTCTTAAAGCCGAGTGCGACAAAATCGGATATCCGGTATTGCTGAAAGCCTCCGCCGGTGGCGGCGGCAAGGGCATGCGAGTGGTCGAAAAAGCCTCCGACTTCACCGATGCGCTGGAATCCGCAAAACGTGAGGCGATTGGCGGGTTCGGCGACGACCGGATGCTGGTGGAAAAATATATCACCAGACCGCGCCACGTTGAAATTCAGGTGTTTGCCGATACCCAAGGCAATGCGCTTCATTTGTTCGAGCGCGATTGCTCGGTCCAACGCCGCCACCAGAAGGTCATCGAAGAAGCGCCCGCCCCGGGCATGTCGCCGGAACTCCGCGCCAAGATGGGCGATGCCGCCGTGGCGGCCGCCAAGGCCATCGGTTACGTCGGTGCGGGAACGGTGGAGTTTCTGTTGGATGAAGACGGATCGTTCTATTTCATGGAGATGAACACCCGTTTGCAGGTCGAGCATCCGGTCACCGAAATGATTACCGGCCAGGATCTTGTCGAGTGGCAAATTCGGGTCGCGGGCGGTGAGCCGCTGCCTTGTGTCCAGGACGATCTGTCGATTAACGGGCATTCGTTCGAAGCGCGGATTTACGCCGAAGACCCGGAGAAGGATTTCCTCCCGGCGACCGGTGTGTTGCGCCATTTGCGCCCGCCCGCCGAGGGGCCGCATGTGCGTGTGGAAACCGGGGTGCTGGAAGGTGACGCGATTTCCATCCACTACGACCCGATGATCGCCAAGCTGGTGGTCTGGGACGAAAACCGTGATGCGGCCTTACGCCGGCTTTGTACGGCGCTCGGCGACTATCAGGTGGCCGGCACCACGACCAATATCGAGTTTTTGGCCTCGGTGGCCGGACATCCGGCCTTTGCCAAAGGCGATGTGGATACCCGGTTTATCGAACGTCATGGAGAGGCATTGTTCGCTGAGAAGGGACGCGCCAGCGACACCATGTTGGCCTTGGCCTGTCTCGATGTTCTTTTGCGCCGGGTTGAGGAAGCCAAACAGGCGGCGCGCCGGTCGAAAGACCCACATTCGCCCTGGCACGATACATCCGGTTGGCGGATGAACGACGACAACCACCATGAGCTGATTTTCATTGATGGAGAAGACCGGGTCGGAATCACCGTACACTTCCGTGCCGGAAACTATGTTCTGGAGTTGCCGGGTGGCGAAGTCAGGGCGCGTGGCGAGTTCAATGGCGACGGAAATCTGGCTGCCGATTTGAATGGCGTTCGGTTGACTGCGACGGTAGCCCGTTTCGGCGATGCTCTAACCGTCATGCACGACGGCGTAAGCCATCATCTGACGGTTTTCGACCCTGCGGCTCAAGCCGGCGGCGAAGACGGACCCGGTGGACGGTTGACCGCCCCCATGCCCGGCAAGATCGTTGCGGTTATGGCCAAGCAGGGCGACAAGGTCGAATCCGGCACGCCGTTACTGGTGCTTGAGGCGATGAAGATGGAACACACCATTACCGCGCCCGCCGATGGGACCGTCAGCGCCATTCACTACATGGTCGGCGATCAAGTGGAAGACGGCGCCGAGCTTTTGGATTTGGAGGTTTAGCCATGGGGCTGCCGTCAAAGGTCAAAATCGTCGAAGTGGGGCCCCGCGACGGTCTGCAGAATGAGAAAACGCCTGTATCGGTGGATGCCAAGGTCGGGCTTATCGACCGGTTGAGCGATGCGGGGGTGCCGGTTGTAGAGGCCGGGAGCTTCGTGTCGCCCAAATGGGTGCCGCAGATGGCGAGCAGCGACTTGGTCATGCAGGGTATAAAGCGGAAGTCCGGCGTATCTTACCCGGTGCTGACCCCTAACCTGAAAGGCTTCGAAGGGGCTTTGGCGGTTGGGGCCGAGGAAGTGGCAATCTTCGGGGCCGCTTCGGAAAGTTTTTCCCAAAAGAACATCAATTGCTCCATCGCCGAAAGTCTTGAGCGGTTCGAGCCGGTGGTCGCAGCGGCCAAGGAAAACGGCATCAAGGTACGGGGGTATGTGTCCTGTGTTTTAGGGTGCCCCTACGAAGGCGAAATCGCCATTTCCGCCGTCGCCGAGGTGGCGGCCAAGCTCGCTGCGATGGGCTGTTATGAAATCTCGTTGGGCGATACCATCGGTGTGGGGACGCCAAGGAAGGCGCAGGCAATGGTCGAAGCCGTTGCGAAGGCCGTGCCGGTAGAACGGCTGGCCGTGCACTTCCACGACACTTACGGGCAAGCCTTGGCCAATATCTATGCGGCTCTGGAAACCGGCGTTTCGGTGGTCGATAGCTCTGTGGCCGGATTGGGAGGCTGCCCCTACGCCAAAGGAGCGTCCGGCAATGTTGCGACGGAAGACGTGGTTTACATGCTCAACGGCCTCGGGATAAAAACCGGCGTGGATTTGAACAAGCTTATCGAGACCGGACGGTTTATTTGCGATGTGCTTGGCCGAACCCCGGCGTCAAAGGTGAATATCGCTTTAGGTGGTTAAGTGACCCTGCATATCAAGCGCCTCACGGCAGGAACGGAATCCGTTGAGGAACTGGCGTCGATCCAGGCTCGGAGGCTGGCCGATGCCAGAACACAAGGGATCGATAAGCTCTATACCTATACCCGCATGGTGCCGCGCCGCGCCAAGGAACTGACCCGGGGCGGATCGCTTTACTGGGTGATTAAGGGCGCTTTCCGCGTCCGCCAGACAATCCTGGCCATTGAAGAAGATACCGACGCCGACGGGCACCGTTTTTGCCGTATTCAGTTGGATCCGGAACACGTGCCGGTCGAGTTGCGGTCTCAGCGGGCTTTTCAGGGGTGGCGCTACATGAAGCCGGAAGAGGCACCGCCCGACCGGCGGTCAACAGAGGGCGGCGAAGACGATTTGCCCGAGGAAATGGCGGCCGAGCTTAGAGAGTTGGGCTTGCTATAGAATTTCCAAAATTTTGCAAAAAACTTCACTTTTTTGCGTGGGGAACCTCAAGAAATCCGCTCGATTCTTGGGTAAAATGGCCATGTTTCACTTTGTTTACGGCGGGGAGCCGTGGTATGTCCTCCCAACCATAAAAACGGATGGCTTTGATTTAGGGGTTCGCCATGCTTGATATCGTTCAGCAGCTTGCAGAGAAACGCGCCCGCGCCGAAATGGGCGGCGGGCAGAAACGGATTGACGCTCAACACGCCAAAGGCAAACTGACCGCCCGCGAGCGTATCGAATTGCTGGTTGATCCCGGTTCCTTCGAAGAATACGATATGTTCAAGGAGCACCGCTGCACCGATTTCGGGATGGAAAAAGATTCGATCCCCGGCGACGGCGTGGTTACCGGTCAAGGCACCATCAACGGCCGTTTGGTCTTTATCTTCAGTCAGGACTTCACCGTTTTCGGCGGTAGCCTTTCCGAAACCCATGCGGAAAAAATCTGCAAGGTGATGGACTTGGCGATGAAAGTCGGCGCACCTGTGATTGGCCTCAACGACTCCGGCGGGGCGCGAATTCAGGAAGGCGTGGCCTCGCTTGCCGGTTATGCGGAGGTCTTCCAGCGCAACGTTATGGCCTCCGGTGTCGTGCCGCAAATCTCGATGATCATGGGCCCCTGTGCGGGCGGCGCGGTTTATTCGCCCGCCATGACCGACTTTATCTTCATGATCAAAGACACGTCCTACATGTTCGTTACCGGCCCCGACGTGGTGAAAACGGTGACCCATGAGACCGTGACCCAGGAAGAGCTTGGCGGGGCGATTACCCACACCAGCAAATCGGGCGTTGCCGACCGGGCTTTCGAGAACGACGTCGACGGCATTTTGCAGCTGCGCCGGTTCATGGACTTCCTGCCGTCCAACAACAAAGAAAAGCCGCCGGTCCGTCCGACCGACGACGACCCGAACCGGGAAGATATGTCCTTGGACACGCTGATCCCGGACAACCCCAACAAGCCTTACGATATGAAGGAACTGATTTTGAAGATGGTCGACGAAGGCGACTTCTTCGAGGTTATGCCCGACTACGCAGGCAACATCATTACCGGCCTGGCCCGTATGGAAGGCTCGACCGTTGGGATTGTCGCCAACCAGCCGATGGTTTTGGCCGGCTGCCTGGATATCGACTCGTCGAAAAAGGCCGGTCGTTTCGTGCGCTTCTGCGATGCCTTTAATATCCCCGTGGTGACTTTGGTTGACGTTCCCGGTTTCCTGCCTGGAACGGCTCAGGAATACGGCGGGATTATCAAGCATGGCGCCAAATTGCTCTACGCCTATGCCGAAGCTACGGTGCCCAAAGTCACCGTCATCACCCGGAAGGCCTATGGTGGAGCCTATGACGTTATGAGCTCCAAGCATCTGCGCGGCGACGTGAACTTTGCTTGGCCGTCGGCGGAAATCGCCGTCATGGGGCCGAAGGGTGCTGTGGAAATCATCTTCCGCAAAGAAATCGGCGATCCGAAAAAGATCGAAGCGCGGACAGAGGAATATCGTCAGAAGTTTGCCAACCCGTTTATTGCGGGCCAGAAAGGCTTTATCGACGACGTGATCAGCCCGCACGGTACGCGCCGCCGCGTGTGCAAAGCGCTACGGATGCTGAAAAACAAGCAACTGGAAAACCCCTGGAAGAAGCACGGAAATATTCCGCTTTAAGGTTCGTCCGGTTTTATCTAAAAGAACGGCGGCCATTGTGCCGCCGTTTTGGGTTGCAGGGTTGATTTCTATTGTATGAGGGCGCGTTCGAGGAAGTCGAGCCGATCTTGGCCCCAGAAAATTTCGCCGTCCAAGACGAAGGATGGGACGCCGAACACGCCAAGCTCCTTTGCATCCAGCGTATTTTCGTCGTAGCGAATTCTGACGTCGGCGGTCCCCGCCTTATCCATTAGGGCGATCCCGTCGTGTCCGGTTTCCCGGGCTATTTCAAAGATCGTATCTTCGTTGGAAATGTCCCGCTCTTCCGCCCAAACGGCGGTCATGAAGGCCTGGGTCAACTTACCGGGGTTCCAGCCCATCATCTCGGCTGCGATAACCACACGGGCGGCCAAGTCCTCGTTGGTTGGAAAAAAGCGGGGTTCCAAATTCAAGGAAACGTCTAGGTGCTTGCGCCAGCGATCCAGCTCCAAAAGCCTGTAGTCTTGCCGTTGCTTGGGACGCTTCGCTAAGGGCAGCCCGCCGGAATCCTTAAAAACCTCGCCCAGCTTTACCGGTTTAAAAGCGATGCTCGCGCCTTGGCGAAGGGCGATTTTGGCAAGCTGGTTGTTGCCAAGGTAGGACCAAGGAGAATTGAGGCAGTAGTAGTAATCTATGGTTTTTGCCATACCGGAACTCCCTGTCAGCGCAGCCTATTTTGCTGATTCGTTCTAAACTGCGTAACATTTCCTTAATAGAGCTAATTATACGATTCTATTCAGGGGAAATCAAAAAGCCTGGGAGAGAGAATATGTATGAGTTTCCATCGGACGGCCAGAAGGCTTTTTTAGTCAATATCTATAACAAGGACGTACGCGCAGCGGTTAAAGAGAACCGTAGCCACACCAAGTACCGTGACGAGTGGGCCGACGTTCAGGTCCATGAGGTAAGTGCCGTTGATGAAAAAGAAGCGCGCGCCCGGATGCAGAAACGATACCGGCCCGAAAATGGATTTGTAATTGAATCTGTTTCGCTTGAACTCAATTAGCTCGGCTGGGCTGAAGCTGAGCTTCGTCAGTTGTGTGCTAATTTAGGTGTATCGCTGTAGACAAAGGGTCTTTTGATCGACGGTGGCCTGTTCGAGTTTTCCGTATTCCAATTTGAGGCTGTCGAGCCAATGCCCGCCTGTCATCTTTAGAATTGATGACTTTAAGTGTTCTTCTGTTTTTGCCGATGCAAATCGCATCTCGTGAACCGCGGGAAAGGCCGGGTGTCGGTTGAAGTAGAGACTCAATACTTCATGAATTTTGGGTGTCCAGGCGCAGACCTTGTGCTTCAATTTCTTGTCTTTGATGACCAGCCGAATGCGTGCGGGGATATACCATTCCTTCGCAGAGCCATTGGCTCGCGCTAAGATTGGAAAGCCCGGTAGTGTAATGACTGCGCTTTCTGGCGCCGCTGTTTTCTCTTGCGTCGAGCCATTGCCTAAATCCAATCCCCAATAGGGAATGCCCAGGTAAATAGCTGAAGCCATCGCCACGCCACTGCCAACGAAAAGCGCTCCCGCTATTTTCATCATTCCCGTTACGCCCCCCCCGTATCGGTTTGGGGTGATGTGAGTGTATCACCTATAACGGGCACTATAGATGGGCGTTTTAAACCGCTCCTCACCCAAATGGGTGAGGCCGTGTCAGCTCTTGAGTAGCGGCATGGGAATCATGCCTTCAGGACAAGGGATGAAATCGCTTTTCGGTAGCAAAGAGGTGGCCGATTTATCTTTTTGATAAATAACAGTCACTCGTGTGACCAAGTGTTCGCCAAGGATGCGGGCGACCCCTCTCTCTACGTTTTCGTTCGGGATCAGCGAATTGACGGAGCGCGACAAGCTATTGATTTGAACAGGCTTTTGGGTGAATTGATGCAATAGGTAGTCCTGTATGCGAGGCGCATTCCGGCAGACCTCCATCGACTTGTCGGGGTTGGATACCTCGATAAGCAATCGTAAGTCGGTTCTGGTTGGCGCCGAGGTTCTTTCATTGACGGCAGGGATGACGAACTGGGGCGAACGGACGGTTGCGGACCGTATAGAAGGCGAGGTTAGGGTGCTATGAAAGGGGCCCTGCGGATACAGAAAGCCCAGCCCGAACGTCGCGGCAACCGCGCCGGTGCTTAAGGCAATCAATACTGTCGCAGGCTTTAACATTTTCAGCCGTCCATTTTCCAACCTTTGTCATCCTGCGCCTTCTGGCGCATTCTCTGACACCTACCCATCTTAGTTGGGATTTGCTTATTAAAATGTAACGGCCATCACACTTGGCTAGAGCTATGTTTTGCCGCTTCTTGCTCCTTGAGCGTTTTGCGCCGGACTTTTCCTGTAACGGTTAATGGCAGGTCGTTGACGAATTCAATCAACCTCGGATATTCGTGCGGCGATAATCTGGTTTTTACGAGATTGCGGATTTCCTGCTCCAGATCGGCGCTTGGGGTTACGCCGCTTTTGGGGACGATGAAGGCTTTTATGGCTTCCGTGCGCACCGGGTCCGGCACGCCGACCACCGCGGCTAGGGCGACGGCGGGATGACGCCTTAGGCAATCTTCGATTTCGGTGGGGCCGATCCGGTACCCAGCCGATGTGATGACGTCGTCGTCACGCCCGACGAACCAGAGATACCCTTGTTCATCCCGGTAACCCTGGTCTCCTGTCAGCAGCCACTGGTCTTTAAACTTTGACCGTGTCGCTTCGGGATTCCGCCAATACTCCAAGAACATCACCGGATCCGGCGCCTTGACGGCAATTTCGCCCACTTCGCCGACCTCTGCCGACCGGCCGTCTTCTGCCAGGATGTCGACTTGATGCCCAGGAATAGGCTTGCCCATGGAGCCCGGTTTGACGTCCATGATTTGCCCGCAATTGGCAACAACCAGGTTGCACTCGGTCTGACCGTAGAACTCGTTGAACGTAACGCCCATGGCATGACGGCCCCAATCAAGCAATTCGGCACCCATCGGTTCGCCCGCGACTGCCACCGTTCTTAGATTTAGCTCTTGCAATTGGGGAGCGAGATCGGCTTGCCGGATCATATTGAGTGCCGTAGGCGGGATAAAGGTGTTGCGGACTCGATACTTTTTCATGACGGCAATGGCTTCATCCGGCGTGAATTTTTTCATCCTGTGCGCCAAGACGGGGACGCCGTGAAACCATGCTCCCATTAAAATGTTCATCAATCCGCCGATCCAGGCCCAGTCGGCGGGGGTCCAGAAAAGGTCGTTTTCTTTGGGAAAGAACTCGTGGGGAAACTCGATGCCCGGCATGTGTCCCAAAAGAGTTCGGTGGGCGTGCAGCGCGCCTTTTGGGTTGCCGGTCGTGCCGGAAGTATAAACGATGAGCCCCGGGTCGTCGGCTAATGTGTTGACGGCATGGAATGTTGTGGAAGCCTGGCTCAGAGATTTCCAGAAATCCAATAGGTCAGTATCTTGAGTAACGGCATCGACGGCGAAAATCTTTTCCGGCCAACCAACGCGCTTTTTAACCGTCAAAATCTTTTCCAGGTTGTCGGTATCGGTTACCACTCCTTTTGCCGCGCTGTTCTCAAACCGGTACTCCAGCGCATCCTCTCCGAACAGCGTGAACATCGGAATTGAAATAAGCCCAAGCTTCCAAGCGGCGATATGCGCGATCGCCGTTTCCACCGATTGGGAAAGCAGGATCGCCAGCCGGTCGCCTGGGGTGAATCCCTGGGCCTTTAAGGCATTGGCGAATTGGTTGGAGAGGGTGCTGATATCTTGAAACGAATAGGTCCGGTCCTTTCCCGCTTCGTCGGCGACAACGAGGGCGGTGCGGTCGGGGGAGATTGCTGCATGACGGTCTGAAACAGCAACACCCATGTTGAAATGTTGAGGGATATCCCAGCGAAAAGACCTATATACGTCGTCGTAGGTTTTACCTTCTTTCAGCATGGAATCCCCAATCGTTTTATTCGGCGTATTCGCTTCCTTCATGGTAGCGGTAGGCTTCCATGCCATCGAGAACGAGGCCATCGTAGCCGAGGTCGCGGACCAAACCGTAAACATACGATTGGGTGCCGCCGAATAGCAGGCTTTGCCATTCGGGCCGCCAATACTGCACATGATAGACGTCCGGTTTACCGCGATAAGGGTAGCCGATCCAATCGGGACTGCCCGCTTGCCAGTGGTCCTTCCAGTAGTAGCGATAAGTTTCCGCCGCCGCGATGTTTAGGTAGGCCAAAACAAGCCTCTTTCCACCGAGTTTTTTAAACTTTAGGTCATGAACTGTTTGATGGCTAAGAAACTCATTGCGGTGATGAAAGGGGTCGACGATTAACATGTCGAAGTTGGTTTGGGCCGCCTCTATGGCGAACTGTTCCTGCGTCCCGTAAACGGAGGAATCGCGCAGGAAGGCGAAGTTCTGTACCTGCTTCAAAGTAACGATGCTTTTGGCGTTTTCGTTGACCGGACGTTTGGGGGAGCTGGCAAACTTATTGAGCGCGAAACCATCCGCCGGCGCCGCGTAGCCGATGTATCCCGCCTTTTTTACCTTTGCATAAAAATCGGAGACCTTTTTCGGGTCTTTTACGTAGTCCGTGACGAAGACGTTGACGCCGATGTCAGATGCGTTTTTCAGCCATTCCTTCAAATAGTTTAGCTCGCTTTCTTTGCGCTCCTTGCCGACCTCCTCATTTCCGTAATACAGCGCTTCTTGGAGGATGCCATCGATGGCCTGCAGGTAGGTTCTGGCGGGCACGCGCCGGTCTTCGTCGCCGTCTTCACGCTTGGTCAGAAGATCGACGCCATTCATCGGCAAAATGATGAAATCACGGTTGTAGCGGCGGGCGAACTGGGCAAGGTCTTGGACCATCGTCCGCATGTCTTCGCGGTAGTCGATAAAAGCCTGTGGCGTGGGTTGCTGAGGAGCCTGGGGTTCTCCCTGGATTGTCCGCCGATCGATGTTCACGGCCCCCTGCGCCAAAACATCTCCAGTCAAACCTGCAAATAAGCCCAGGCCAATGAGTATGAGCGCGCTGATTCGAAGAATTGATACCATTTCCGTGCGTCTTCCGATTTTCACCGCAGTTTAGAGCAACCTTACTCTATTGGAGTTTCTTGAATGTTAAGTTTTACAAGGACTTCCCGGGCGATGGCGAGACAAGAGGTGAGGCCGGGCGATTCAATGCCATGCAAAGAGACAAAGCCAGGTATGCCGAACGTTTCATCGCCAAGGATGGCGAAGTCGGCAGCTTGGTCGTTGGGGCCGGTAATTTTAGGGCGGAGGCCGGCGTAGTCGGGTTGAAGCGAGCCGTCCGGCAGTTCCGGCCAATACCTGCGAATTGCCGCATAGAATTTATCGCCGCGCCGTGGGTCGACGCTGTAATCCGGCTTGTCAATCCACTCGACATCTGGGCCAAAACGCGCCTGACGGCCGAGGTCGAGGGTTAGGTGCACCCCCAATCCACCCGGTTCCGGAACCGGGTAAATCAGGTGCTTAAAAGGTGCTTTTCCAGTTAGCGAAAAGTAGTTTCCTTTGGCGATATAGCTCATGGGAACTTTTGCTTTTCGAACGCCGTTGAGCTTAAGCGCCACATCACGGGCCGCAAGGCCGGCGCAATTGACCAGCATGCTGCATTTTAAGCGCATGGGATCAGCGCCGCCGATATCGAGTTCAAAGCCGTTGCTAACGGAAGAGCCGCTTTCGAACCTATTGTTGAGAGCCAAAATCCCCCCCGCGTTTTCGAGGTCTCCCAGCAATGAAAGCATCAGCCCATGAGAATCGATGACCCCTGTGGATGGGGAGAGCAATGCGGCTTCGCAGGATAAGCAGGGTTCCCGCGCCAAGGTTTCCTCCCGGTTCAGCCATTGAAGATCGTCGACTCCGTTTTTTCCCGCTTTGGTTTTGATTTCCTTGAGCGTTTCGACTTGTTCGGGGGCTGTTGCGACAATCAGTTTTCCGAGCTTGCTGAACGGAATGCGGCGTTCAGAGCAATATCGGTACAGCATCTCTTTTCCCTCAACGCAGAGACGCGCCTTTAGGCTCCCTTGCGGGTAATAAATCCCGGCATGAATGACTTCGCTGTTTCGTGAGGATGTTTCGGTGCCGTACGCGTTGGCTGTTTCGAGTACGATGGTTTCTCTGCCCGACAAGGCGAGTGCTCGAGCGACGGACAAGCCAATAACACCGGCTCCAATAACGACGGCGTCGACGGTTTCCATTTGTTCCTCACTTGCCCAAGACTCGAGACGGATTGTTATTTGCTTGCCGTGCAGGGTCAAGGCCAGACAAGCTTGTTATTCTCGATACGCGATAATGTGTCGATGGTGAAAAACTTTAAGGCGCATTTTCTGTAGAGAAAAAAGCAGTTTGAAAAATGTGTTTTATTGAATTGAGAAAGGCCCTTTTTGAGTATTTAAAGGTTTTAAAAAACAAATAGTTATTGCGATTTTGTGGGGCGTTTTCCCAGCGGTTTTGGTGACGAAACTCAACTTAAGTAGATAGTGAATACCCTTAAGTTGACGAGGGTCATTTCTAGGATGCAAAAGTACCTCTAAGACAAGGCTGGCTCTGATCGCCCTTTTGGGCTAAAAGGGCCACCGAATTCAAGAGTATGCGCCTGCTGTTTAGGGTGCAGGGTAGGATCTCCGCATTTCCAACTAATTATGAGTTGAGGCTGTGGGGAATAGGAATCGTCCCATTGGGATGGTTTCAGTTAGTAGGGGAATTTACCGTGATTAAAGCACTGTGGAATTGGTTCTGGGGACCCACCGCACGCTTCGGGTGGGGCGCCATTTTTCTTGCCGGTGGTTTGGCCGGCGTTATCTTCTGGGGTGGGTTCAACACCTTTATGGAATACACCAACACCCTGGAATTCTGCATCTCGTGCCACGAGATGGAGGAAAACGTTTACAAAGAGTATCGGAACACCATTCACTATACCAACCGGACCGGTGTGAGAACGGTTTGTTCGGATTGCCACGTACCGAAACCTTGGACGGCCAAACTGGTTCGTAAAATCAAGGCCTCGAACGAAGTTTACCACAAGATTTTGGGTACCGTAGACACGCCGGAAAAATTCGATAAAAAGCGGCTCCAGTTGGCGACCAATGTGTGGAACACCATGAAGGACAATAATTCGCGCGAATGCCGGAACTGTCATTCCTTCGAGGCGATGGATTTGACCAAGCAGGAGCGCCGGGCGCGGAAGAAGCACCCGAAGGCGATGGAAAAGGGCGAAACCTGTATTGATTGCCACAAGGGAATTGCTCACGAACTTCCCGCAGGGATGGACGACTATTAACGTCCTCATTTCATACAAGATTATAGAGCGCGCCGCCTTTCGGGTGGCGCGTTTCTTTTTGCCCTTTTAGAATTCCCCGGATTCTTTGCTTTTGCGAGGTCTTTGCTCCGATGACTGAATTCGTCCAATCCGTCTGTCCGCACGATTGTCCCAGCACCTGCGCATTGGAGGTTGAGCGGCTTAACTCAAAGACAATTGGAAACGTAAGGGGAGCGGCTGACAACGATTTTACCGATGGGGCGATCTGCGCAAAGGTTGGCCGATACGCTGAAAGAGTTCATCACAAAGATCGGCTGCTATACCCATTAAAACGCGTGGGGCCGAAAGGAAGCGGGCAATTCGAAAGAATTACTTGGGACGAGGCTTTGGAAACCGTTGCCCAGGCCTTCAAGCAGGCCGAAGCCGAATTCGGCAAAGAATCCGTTTGGCCCTATCGTTACGCCGGAACCATGGGATACGTTCAACGCGACGGAATCGAACGTTTGGTTAACGACCTCGGATACTCCAAACAACATAAAACCATTTGCTCAACCTTGGCGTCGTCAGGTTGGAAGGCTGGGACCGGTGCGGGCTGGGGGGCGGACCCACGGAATATGCTGGAAGCCGATATGATCGTTTTCTGGGGGATCAATCCGGTGGCCAGCCATATCAACGCAGCCAACCTGGCCCGTAAGGCCCGCAAGGAGCGCGGGACGAAAATCGTCAGCATCGATCCTTACCGCGGTCATACGGCAAAGATGGCCGATCTTCATTTGGCCCCCAGGCCCGGAACGGACGGCGCATTGGCGTGTGCGGTGATGCACGTGCTTTTCAAAGAAGGATATGCCGACAAAGCGTTTATGGCCGCACGCACCGATGTTCCAAAGGAGCTTGAGCGCCATTTGGAAGACAAAACGCCAGCCTGGGCATCGGAAATCACAGGGCTTTCCGAAGAGGAAATTGTTTCTTTCGCTAGGGCTTACGGCCAGACGCCGAGGACCTTCCTGCGGATCGGTTACGGAATGTCGCGTAACAGGAACGGGGCTGCGAATGTGCATGCGGTTTCTTGCCTGCCGGCTGTCACCGGATCCTGGAAATATCGGGGCGGCGGGGCGATGCAGGCCAACGGCGGTCTCTATGCCATGGATAAAACGCTGATCGAGGGTTCCGACGTTGAGAAAAGCGGTGCCCGCATGCTGGATATGTCGCAGATCGGTCCCATACTGACGGGTGATGCCGAAGCCTTAAAAGGCGGCGGACCGGTCAAGGCGATGTTAATTCAAAACTGCAACCCGGTGACCGTTGCCCCTGAATCGGCCAAGGTTCGGGAAGGCTTCCTGAGAGATGACCTTTTTGTCTGCGTGCATGAACAGTTTATGACGGAAACGGCCCAAATGGCCGATATCGTTTTGCCGGCGACAACGTTTCTTGAGCATCACGATATCTATCAAGGGGGCGGGCATGTTTATCTGCAGGCCGCCAAACCGGTGATCGATCCTCCGGGCGAATGCCGCAGCAACCACGAGGTGATTTGCGATTTGGCGAAACGGTTGGGTGGCACCCATCGCGGGTTCCATATGACCGCCTGGGACATTATTGATGAAACGGTGCGAAGCGCAGGACTTAAAGGCGCTGAAGCCATCTATCGCTCCCGCTGGGTGGATTGCTCGAAACCTTTTGAACAGCAGCAGTTTCTGTCCGGCTTCGGGCATCCTGACGGTAAATTCAAATTTGCGCCGGATTGGTCGGCTGCAGGCCCAGACGGTGGAAAGCTTCCGCGATTGCCTGACCACCCGGGCTTGGAAGATGCGAGCGATGAAGAACGGCCCTATCGGCTCGTCACGGCTCCGGCGCGGAATTTTCTCAACACCAGTTTTACCGAAACGGAAACATCGAGAAAGCAGGAAAAGGGGCCGAAAGTTCTTTTGAATTCGCAAGATTGCAAGGCTCTCAACGTGACACAGGGAGATTGGGTCCGGTTGGGGAATGAACGAGGTGATGTTTTGGTGCCGGTCGAGGTGTTTGACGGACTGCAGCCAGGTGTTGCCGTTGTTGAAAGCATATGGCCCAACAGCGCTTTCGTGGAAGGCCGTGGGATCAACTATCTTGTGTCGGCAGACCCTGGCGCTCCTAATGGCGGCGCCGTTTTTCACGATACGGCGGTTTGGATAAAAGCCGAGGGGGCGCCGCAATGACCGTCCGAGCGGGATGCCAGATTATCGTCTTCGGAAATGAAAAAGGCGGAAGCGGCAAGTCGACGACGGCAATGCACGTGGCTGTCGCCTTGATGAAGGAAGGCATTCGTGTTGGGACGATCGATCTAGATGCCCGGCAGGGGACCTTGACCCGGTTTATCGAAAACCGTTGCCGTTTTGTCGAGGAAACAGGCGTCGAATTGACCCTGCCTCAGCACCGGTTCATTGAAGCCAGCACAGAGCAAGATCGTCGTGCGGCGCAAGCGGAAGACGAAGAGCGCCTGATTGAGGTTCTATCGGAACTCTCTGATCTATGCGACGTCATCATCATTGATAGCCCCGGCAGTGCGTCACATCTGTCCCATGTCGGCCATTCTTTCGCTCATACCTTAGTGACTCCGATGAACGACAGCTTTATCGACTTGGATGTTTTGGCGAGGGTGAGTTCTGACCACAAAAAGGTCGAACATTTCAGCCACTACGCGTCGATGGTTTTTGAAGAACGGAAAAAGAAGGCGGCGCGGACCGGCGAGCAGGTTGATTGGATCGTCTTGAAGAACCGGCTGAGCTTCCACAAGAAGGTCCGAAACCGGAGGGAAGTGGATGGTATTTTAAAGCAGCTTTCCCGTTTAATCGGTTTTCGCGTTGTCCCCGGCGTAGGGGAGCGGGTGATATACCGTGAATTATTTCCAAAGGGGCTGACGGCGCTGGATCTTGAAGCCGATGAACAAGAGCGGATGAGCCTATCGCATGTTGCTGCTGCGCGTGAAGTCCGCAGCTTAGTCAAAGCAATCAAGGCAGGAAACCTGTCTGTAGCGCGTTGATTTTGATACCCTTCGTTCTATCTCAGTTCTAACTGCGACCGCATTTGGGTGGAATACCGTGGGCAAAGATCTAGCAAAAGGAAAAGCAGGACAGAACGAAATCGACGCCTTTTTAAAAAAGGTGGCCGAAACGCCAGCCATGCGCAGCCCGGGGAAAAGAGGGCGTTTGATTTTTGCGATGGACGCCACGGCTAGCCGACGACCAACATGGGATACGGCCTGTCAAATCCAGGGCGAGATGTTTACGGCAACCAAGTCTCTTGGAGGCCTAGACGTTCAATTGGCCTATTATCGAGGGTTCGGCGAGTTTCATGCGGGAGCATGGACGGCCGATACGAAAGCCCTGTTAAAGCAGATGACCGGGGTGTCCTGTCTTGCCGGTGAAACCCAGATTGGCAAGGTCCTCGGACATGCGGTGAGGGAGACGCGGCGACAAAAAGTGAATGCAGTCGTTTTTGTCGGGGATTCTTGTGAAGAAGATGTGGACCGTCTTGGAAAACTGGCGGGAGAGCTGGGACTGCTAGGGGTGCCGGTGTTCGTTTTTCATGAAGGGGGGGACCCGGTCGCCGGTTTTGTTTTCAGGCAGATCGCCAAACTTTCGGGGGGCGCTTGTTGTGCTTTTGACCGGGCGTCGGGTCAGACATTGAAAGATTTGTTGAGTGCGGTTGCCGTTTTCGCAGCTGGTGGACCGCATGCATTGGAAGACCTTGCCAAGAAACGAGGCGGTGACATCCTGCAAATTGCTAAACAGGTGAGGCGATGAGCTATCTCCTTCTCGGCTTTGCCCTTGCCGTTGGGTTGGCGCTTTTTCTTCGCTGGTATGCGGTTGCTGAAACCAAGGAAGTCCTCAAGGTTCTGATGTGGATTTTGGCGGGGCTTCTGGTCTGCCTTATCGCCTTTTTAGCCCTGACCGGGCGGTTGGGGTGGGCTCTGGCCATGGTTCCGGCGTTGTTCCTCTGGATTAATCGCGTACGGGGCGCTCTCGGGTTCTATCGGTTGTTTAAAAATGTTGGGCGAATGGCTTCTGGAAGTGGTTCCAGCGGGCAAGCATCAACGGTTGAAACGCATTTTTTTAAAATGACGCTCGATCATGACAGCGGAGAAATGGATGGCGAGGTCACCGATGGGCCGTTCAAGGGGCGGATTCTCTCGGAAATGGAGCTCCACGATCTGCTTAACTTGCTCTGTGAGGTGCAAAATGACGGTCAGTCGGTCCAGGTTTTAGAAGCTTATCTTGATCGGGTCTATGGCGTTGCCTGGCGGGTCGATGCCGAAACCGAAGAAAAAGCGGCGCGGGAGAAGGGAAGCTTTCCCGGCGGTGAGATGTCGCGTGAAGAAGCTCTTGAAATCTTGGGCTTAAAACCTGACAGCACTGATGCCGAAATTAAAGCGACTTACCATCAGTTGATTGCCAAACTTCATCCCGATCATGGCGGATCAACCTATCTGGCGGCCAAAATCAATCAGGCGAAAGACGTGTTGATTGGCTCAAAGTCATAACTTTTCTTGCGGGGTCTGGTCCTATGTGGCAAAAAGCGCGCGGAGTTAAGCCAGCGGCCCGATTCGTGATGATTCTGTGACAGAGATGATGGGCCAATCCAGGGGGACTCGATGAGCAAGCCCGTACGCAAAGCGATTTTTCCCGTAGCGGGGTTGGGGACCCGATTTCTTCCGGCAACCAAAGCCATTCCCAAGGAAATGCTTCCCGTCGTTGATCGGCCGCTGATTCAGTATGCTGTGGATGAAGCGCGCGAGGCCGGGATTGATGAGTTCATTTTTATCACCGGTCGCGGCAAGGGCGCGTTGGAAGATCATTTCGACCATTCGGTTGAATTGGAAGGTATTCTCGCCGATCGCGGAAAGAACGATGCGCTTAAAAAAGTCCATGATTGCATGGTTGGCCCCGGCAAATTGGCTTACGTGCGTCAGCAGGTTCCTCTTGGTTTAGGGCATGCCGTCTGGTGCGCCCGTAATTTCATTCAGGACGAACCTTTTGTCGTCGTCCTGCCTGACGATTTGATTCTGGCGAAACCGGGGTGCCTGAAGCAAATGGTTGAGGCTTATGAGGAATTGGGGGGCAACATTGTCGCGGTAGAAGACGTCCCTAAAGAGGATACGAATAAGTACGGCATTCTCGACGTCGTTGAAGACAATGGAAAATACGTTCAGGCAAAGGGTTTGGTGGAGAAGCCCGATCCCTCAGTCGCTCCGTCAACCCTTTCAATCATTGGCCGGTATATCCTCCAACCGGAGGTGTTTGCCGAACTGGAGCGCCATGAGCGGGGTGCGGGAAACGAAATTCAGTTAACCGACGCCATGGCCCGTACCATTGGCCGGGTGCCGTTTCATGGGTTGCGTTTTGAGGGGCGCCGGTTCGACTGTGGCTCTCGCTTTGGTTTTATCGAAGCGCAATTGGGATTTGCGTTGGCGGATGATGAGTTGAAAGACAAGGTCATCGAAATGGTCAGGGAAATGATTTAGAACCGCAAAATTGCGGTTTTCAGGGTGGAATAGGATACAGCACATATGCGCGTTGCAATGATTGGGACCGGTTATGTCGGTCTGGTGACCGGGACTTGTTTTTCGGAGTTCGGCGTCGACGTCGTTTGCGTCGATGTCAATGAAGACAAAATCAAGAAGCTCGAAGAAGGCGTCATGCCGATCTATGAGCCGGGTCTCGATGACTTGGTTCAAAGCAACGTGGAAGCGGGCCGTCTGAGTTTTTCCACCGATCTCGCGTCTTCGGTGAAGGGCGTTGATGCGGTGTTTATCGCTGTCGGCACGCCGACCCGCCCGGGGGGCGGCCATGCCGATTTGAGTTATGTGCATGGCGCGGCCAGGGAAATTGCCGAGGCGATGGACGGGTACACCGTCGTCGTCACTAAGTCGACCGTTCCGGTTGGAACGGGAGATGAAGTTGAACGGATTATCCGCGAAACCCGGCCGGATGCCGACTTTGATGTTGTTTCCAATCCGGAATTTCTACGGGAAGGCGCGGCGATCAACGATTTCATGCGCCCCGACCGCGTGGTTATCGGCACCGACAGCGAACGGGCCCAAGACGTCATGCGACGCCTCTACCGTCCACTTTACCTCATCGAAACGCCAATTCTGTTTACCTCGCGCCGGACCTCCGAGCTGATCAAGTATGCGGGCAATACCTTCCTGGCGACCAAGATCACCTTTATCAACGAAATGGCCGATCTGTGTGAAAAGGTTGGCGCCGACGTTCATGACGTGGCGAAAGGGATCGGCCTCGATGGCCGGATCGGCCGGAAATTCCTCCACCCTGGGCCTGGATACGGCGGATCGTGCTTCCCGAAAGATACCTTGGCTCTCGTCCACACGGCTCAGGACTATGGCAGTCCGCTACGGATCGTGGAAACGGTCGTCGACGTCAACGATAAACGCAAAAAGGCCATGGCAGGTAAAATTATCGAGGCTTGCGGCGGGTCGGTTGACGGAAAAACCATCGCCATACTGGGTCTTGCCTTCAAGCCGAATACGGATGACATGCGTGAGGCTCCAAGCCTAGATATTATCCCGGCTTTGACTGCTGCGGGCGCTACGGTTCGGGTTTTCGATCCGGAAGCCATGGGTGAGGCGAAGGAAATGATCGACGGTGTCGAGTGGTGCGAGAGCGCCTACGAAACGATGCCGGAAGCCGATTGCTTGGCGATCATCACCGAATGGAACGAGTTCAGAAACCTCAGCCTGAAGAAGATGCAGGATCTTCTCAAGGAACCGGTGATGGTCGATCTTCGCAACATCTATAACCCGGACGAAATGATTGCGGCAGGCTTCAAGTACACGAGTATTGGCCGACCTTATCCGGTCAATGGTGAGCAGTAGAAAAAAGGCAGCCGATTAATGACAAACGGGCACACTTTCAACCCGACGATCCTTAGAGAGTACGATATTCGAGGGATCGTAGGCGAAACCTTGATGAAAGAAGACGTCTACGCGGCAGCCCGGGCGTTCGGTACAGTTATCGCGAAGAATGGCGGTGATTCCGTTGCCGTTGGTTATGACGGCCGTTTGACGTCACCCGAACTTGAGGCGGCTGCGGTCGATGGGTTGGGGGCCTGCGGTCTCAAGGTTTACCGCGTTGGCCGCGGTCCGTCGCCGATGCTCTACCTAGCGACCTATCTCCTGGAAACCGATGGCGGAATGATGATCACCGGATCGCATAATCCTCCGTCACACAACGGCATCAAAATGATGCTGGGCGGCAAATCGTTTTTTGGTGAGTCCATACAGGAACTGGGTCGCATCGCTAAAGACGGCGATTATGCGTCGGGAGGAGGGCGGATAATCGACCGGCCAATGCTCGACGACTATGTCGCCCGTGTTTTGCGGGACTTCCGTCAGGGACGGGACCTAAAAGTCGCTTGGGATGCCGGTAACGGAGCGGCGGGTGAGGCGATGGTCCAGGTGACCGAACGGCTGCCGGGAAAGCATATTTTACTGTATGAAGACATTGACGGAATGTTTCCCAATCATCATCCCGACCCGACGGTTGAGAAAAACCTTGCCGATCTGAAAGAGGTGGTATTGAGCGAAGGGTGCGATCTAGGGATTGCATTCGATGGAGACGGCGACCGGATCGGTGTCGTCGACGGCAAAGGCCGTGTTCTCTGGGGCGATCAACTAATGGCCATTTGGGCTGGTGAGGTTATCGCGGCCCAACCTGGCGCGACCATCATCGGCGACGTCAAGATGAGTCAGGTCTTTTTCGATCAAGTCGCCGCCTTGGGCGGAACACCGCATATGGAGAAAACCGGCCACTCGATCATCAAATCGAAAATGGCTGAAATGAAAGCTCCGTTGGCCGGAGAAATGAGCGGTCATATCTTCTTTGCCGACAAATACCACGGATTTGATGACGCGCTTTATGCGGCGCTGCGTCTTTTGTCGATTGTCGCCAATGGCGACAAGTCGCTTGCTGAAATAAGAGACGCTTTGCCGCAAACCATTGCGACGCCGGAACTTCGCATCGAATGTCCGGATGAGCGGAAGTTTGATGTAATCGCTGAGGTAAAACAACGGCTGGCACAGCAACCTGAATTGGAAGTCAATGACGTGGACGGTGTCCGCGTGTTGACGGATGACGGCTGGTGGTTGCTGCGGGCTTCAAATACTCAAGCGGTTCTCGTGGCCCGGTGCGAAGCATCCGACGAGCAGGGACTAGAACGGCTAAAGGCAGCTGTCGCCGAGCAGATGACAGTGAGCGGCGTCGATCCTTCGGGAATTGATGGATAGGCTCGATAGATTAGCGTGCGGCGACTTTTAAGGGCCCTTGAAGCTTTACGACCATGCACTGCATGTCCCGGCTTTTAAGCGATCTGCAAGCCTTGTAGGCTTCCTTCTTCGTCAAATCGATGATCCTGGCCCGATAGACGGTCCGTCGTTTGTTGCGCAAGGGAAAGACCTTGGTCTGGCCCCCCTTTACAATATCGACAACGCGGCCAAGTGCGACTTCCGCCCATTTTGCCGCTCTACCCTTGTTGTGGTAAGCGCCGACCTGGATCGCCCAGGGATTGCCGCGCGGTTTGTAATCGGCCTCTTGGACGGGCGCGCTTTCCTCTTTCGCTTGGGCGACATCAATGGCGGTATTTACTTTCTTGAATGACCGGGTGAGGAGGGTCCGCATATGGGCGTCCCGCCGCTTTGCTGTCTTGCCGCCAAAGACCACGCCGATCAGCCGGTGGCCCTTCCGCTCAACGGCGGTAACCAAATTAAAACCTGAAGCGCGCGTATAACCGGTTTTGATGCCGTCGACCCCGTCGTAATTGGCAAGCAACTTGTTGTGGTTGCTGTAGGTGCTTCCTTTCCAATGGAATTTCCGAGTAGCGAAGTACTCATATCTGCCGGGGAAATCCTCATAGAGGCGAATCCCAAGCGTCGCCATGTCCCGGGCGGTGCTGAGCTGTCCACGATGAGGAAGGCCTGACGCGTTTCTAAAAGTCGTACGGGACATGCCGATTTCGCGCGCTTTTGCCGTCATCATTTGTGCAAATTTACGCTCGGAGCCGCCAAGCGTTTCAGCGACGACAGTCGCAACGTCATTGGCTGATTTGGTGACCAAAGCCAGGATCGCATCTTCAACGCTAATGGTTTGGCCTTTGCGTAATCCGAGCCTAGAAGGGGGGCGGCTGGCGGCCCGATGCGAGACCACCATTTCGTCTGCAATGTTCAGGGTGCCTTTTTCCAACGCTTCAAATATCAAATAAAGCGTCATCATTTTAGTGAGTGAAGCAGGGTAGTTGCGGGTATCCGCATTAACCGAATGAAGAATTTCATCGGTTGTCGTGTCGATGACAAATGAAGCGTATTTGGCGTGACTTTGGGAGGCAAAGGCGAATACGAGCACGAAAACGAGGAGTCCGACTACGGCAGCGGAGATCGTGTGTTTTCCCCTCACCGTTCCGGCGTCACTTAAAATCGTTCCCATCATTACACTGCCCCCGTCCAATCCGCGGTGCTTCGTTCCCGTTAACCAATGTCCCACATGTATTGTCCATGTCGGCAATAAAATGGCAACCGCATTTTCAAGCGAGTACTTGCCATTTCCCCTTAGCTGTTAACAATGAAGGATGGATTTGAAAAAACGGTTAACTCGATTCGTGTGAGGTTATGATGTTTAGGTTTTCGAAGAGCGGCCTCTTAACGGTACTTGTTTTATGCGGTGTTCTCGGGCTGACCGGTTGCGCCTACCAGCCGACGGAAACGGTGGGCCAAAATCCAGCCACACGAAAGTTCACCTGGTTTAGCTATCTCGACGGAAAGGATATCCGCAGCAATTGTCCGCCGAACTCTCCGCTCAGGTTAAGAGCCGTGTACAACGGGGTCTATGATGAGCAGATAAGGACCTACGATCTTCAGCCTAGGGTGGGTGAGCCCGGAGCGTTTGATCTTTCCGTCCGGGTGATCGGTGAAGCCGACCTTTCAGAGGTTGAGGTGAAAAAAATCGGGGGGTTGCTGAATCCCTGGCGGGGAACCGGAGAAAAAATCGTCTTGCAACAGGGCGATGTCGCCCTTTTAGACCGGGCGCTGGAAGCCGATGGTATTTTTACCCGGCCACCGGTCGGGCTGGAGCTTCATTCGGATGAGTTTTACTGGATACTGTCCGTGTGCAAGGAGGGAGCGGCTTATTTCAATGCTGTTAAATGGCCGAATGAGAAATTTATAAAAGCTCAATTCCCTAAGTTGCTCGAGGGGTGGGATATGACCGGCATTCCGTTTAATCCGCCACGGCAGGTTCTGAATCTGGATAATCCGTTGCGCCGCTCGGAAGAATTTCGCACCGATTTTGGGGTGAGGATTGGAGAAAACGGCTTGTGGGGAATTCTTCAATAAAGAAAATATTGCAAATGCAATAATCCGTTTGCTTTCAACGGGATAGATGCTTGCTGTCTTGGCGTTCGATTTTTGTCGCCAGCCCATAAGTTGTTGCGATTAAAGAGTAAAAAACTTTAAATGTGATCGCCTCTGTTTCTTCATGTAATTTTACAAAAATGTTGCACTGCACAAAAAGCGATTGACCCGGACTATGTCTGGGAGTATGGTTTCACTCGGATTAATAGTGTGCGGCAGCCGTTACTCGCCGCCCTGCTTTCGCTCTAAATGGCGATCGCAGTTTATCAAGAGATGGAGATGTAGCTTATGGCAGATGCAAGTGAAAAGCCGGAAACCGCCAAACCGGCCGTAAAGCTGGCGACGCCAGTAAAATCCGCTACCGCCCAGGAAGAGCAGCCGAAGGCCGAAAACAAACCGGTCGAAAACAAACCGGCGGAAGTTGTTGCGCCCAAACCTGTGGCAAAGAGCATGGCGGATAAAAAGCCAACCGCTAAAACTGCCAAGCCTGCTTCGAAAGCAAAAAAGGCTTCGGCTAAACCGGCGCCCAAACCAGTTGCGGCCAAACTCGCAACGGTCGTCGACCCGGTGGAGGAAAGCGTCGAGGACGTGACCGAATTCGTCGGCGAGCAGTTCAGTATTTTCAACAAAATGGGTTTCGATATGTTCAAGAGCTACGAAGATGTTGTTGCTTTCAATAAGGACAACATGGAAGCCGTTGTAAAATCCTCGAGCATTCTTTCCGAGGGCTTGAAAGAAGTGAGCGAAGACATGGTTGCTTACGCTCAGGCTTCCGTGAAGGAAAACGTTGAAGCGACCAAAGCGTTGTTTGACTGCAAGGACGCCAAGACCCTTGCCGATCTTCAGGCCAAGATTGCCAAGGAAAGCTACGAGAAATTCCTTGCCGAAGCCGGTAAGATTTCCAGTGCGTCGACCAAATTAGCCGAAGAGGCTTGGGCGCCGATCACCGCCCGTGTCAATGTCGCTTTCGAAGCCTTCAAAGGCTAGTCGGCAAACGGCAGACCAAAATACACCCCGCTGATCCTGGCGGGGAGAAAGGGGCTCCTCAAGCGAGGGGCCTCTTTTTTTTAAGTGATATCAATTTACCCCGTTGCGTCAGCATTAAGCCGACCTATCTTTCTATTAGGCTGGCAACGGAAT